>Ga0265298_10000726_pt1 | contig 48057 bp, 50 predicted proteins | sample AusTroGonzalo_MG_3_FD_193486 | JGI IMG/M metagenome (GOLD analysis project Ga0265298, IMG submission 193486) | Bovine rumen microbial communities from tropical cattle in Woodstock, Queensland, Australia - Gonzalo_01 | ecosystem: Host-associated > Mammals > Digestive system > Stomach > Rumen ...
CTGCCGACGACATTCTTGATAATGTCAAACGCTATGCCCGCAACGGCTCCATCATCACCTTCCACGACTCGCTGAAGAGCATCGACAAGCTACGCACCGCCCTCCCCGCCTCCATCGGCTGGCTCCAACAGCAAGGCTTCCAGTTCAAGACATTTGAATAATAATACATCGATTTGGCCAAATAATCTGAAAATTATTTGGCCAAATTGATTAAAATCCGTAACTTTGCAGTCCATTTCAAGACGTAAACGCCTTTTCAGGCAGATATGAGCTGCATGTCAGAATTGTTTCTGGTCCAGAGCAATGCATGATGAGCCATGTAGATGAAATAACGAATCATTCCACCTGTGTTGCTGACGCAGGCACTCGTTCTTGTGCTCATCCCTCATCCCTCATCCATCATCCATCACCCATCTTTTCCTGGTATCCCATGTACGTCTCTTACTGTCAGGAACTCAAGGTTCGTGATGCACTCGAGAAAGAGGGTGTCAAGTGTTTCCTGCCGATGGTTCAAAAGACGGCTCGTGTTGGCAACAAACTGGTTCACAGCGTGGAACCGGCCATTCACAACCTCATCTTCGTCTATTCCCATCGCGACCAGTTGCGCGACCTCAAGATGTTCAATCGCGATTGCAGCTATATGCAGTTTATGACCATCCATCCACGCAGCGACGCCCAGTCCTCCGTGGTCATCACCGTTCCCGACCATCAAATGGAGCAGTTTATCCGCGCCATGAGTATCGACGACCCCGATGGTCAGCGCACTTACCAGCCCTATAGTGATTTCTTAGGCAAAGAAGGCAAGCGTGTCCGCTTTATCCGTGGTGCTTTCGAGGGTATTGAGGGTACCATCAAGCGCATCAATAAGAATCGTCATCTGGTCATTACCCTACCCCATGTCGGTGCATTGGTCATCAGCATTCCCAGCATATCCGACCTCGAGATCCTTTAACTCCCGATTATAATTATATTAAATATGAAAAGAATACTTATCATTAGTTTAGTTTGCTCATGTGTCTTGGCATCCTTTGCCCAAACCACGGGTGGAGCTGCCACAGGCAGTAGTACGGGTTCAGCAGCCGGCAAAGGCGGCATCAGCGACGGTCAGGTGGTCAAAAGCGCCGTCAGCCAGAAACGCGCCGGTGCCTCCGAGGCCCAGATTGCCTCGTCGCTGCTTCAGCAGGGTGCCACCCCTCAACAGCTGCAGCGCCTGCGTGGCCAATATGCCGACCAAATCAATAAAGCCGGGGCGGCCAATGCCGTGGACAATGGCCTGAAGACTGCCATTGATAATACACGCAAGAATGTCGAGTCTGCCGACAACCCCACGGCGCAGCTCGACGATAACGCAGACCTGGCGGCAGACGACGCAGAGGGCGATGTAGAGGGCGACGATACCGAAGGGCTCAGGGGCAGAAGAGGTGATCGCTCCAGCACCCAGGTCTTTGGCCGCAACATCTTCAACAACCCCCGATTAACGTTTGCACCGAACATGAATATCCCCACGCCCCAGAACTATGTCGTAGGTCCTGGCGACGTGCTGGTCGTTAACGTCTATGGTGCCTCCATCGAGAACCTACAGTTGACGGTCAGCCCGGATGGCGAAGTCTATGTGCCTGAATTCGGCCCCATCCACGTCAGTGGCCTGCAGATTAGTGCGGCCCAGAACCGCATTCGTTCACGCTTGGGCCGCTACTTCCAGAGTTCCAACATCAGCGTGAAGCTGGCCCAGACCCGCTCCATCCAGATCAACGTGCTGGGCGAGGTCCGCGTACCCGGCACCTACACCCTCAGTTCCCTGTCAACGGTCTATCACGCCCTGTATCTGGCTGGTGGCGTCAACGATTTGGGAACCCTCCGTAACATCAAGCTCTACCGTCAGGGCAAGCTGGTCACCGTGGTCGATGTCTATGAGTTCATCCTCAACGGTCGTCTGGCGGGCAATGTCCGTTTGGAGGACAACGATGTCATTCAGGTGGGCACCTACGACCGTCTGGTCAATATCTCCGGCTACGTCAAGCGCCCCATGTCCTATGAGTTGCGCGATGGAGAGAGCCTGCAGACCTTGCTTAAGTATGCTGGCGGATTTTCCAGCGAGGCCTACGGCCAGACCATTCGTGTGGTGCGCAATACGGGCCCCATGCGAAACGTGTTCAATGTCGATGAGTTCGATTTCTCTTCCTTCCGTCTCAACGATGGCGATGTTGTCAATGTCGAGGCCAACTCCGCCTTATTCGAGAACATGGTCCAGGTCAATGGTGCCATCGGCCGTCCCGGCATGTACCAGTTGGGCGAGAAGGTCTTCAGCGTCAAGAGTCTGCTGGAGCGTGCTTCAGGCCTGACGCCCGAGGCCATGACCAACCGTGCCGTCCTGCGCCGCATGAAGCCCAACCGCACCCAGGAGGTCATCTCGGTCAATCTGGAGGGCATCCTCAACGGCACCGAACCCGACATGACGTTGCAGAACGAGGATATTCTCTATATACCTACGATTCCCGAACACCAGTACCGCCGCACCCTTTCCATCCTCGGCGAGGTGGTGTTCCCTGGTACCTATGAATATGCCGACAGCATCACCATCGAGGACTTCATCCTCCAGGCTGGCGGTCTCACCTACGCCGCCTCTACGGCCAAGGTCGATGTATCCCGTATGTACCACGACCCTGAGGCCACCGATGCCGGCATGGACTTGAAGCAGACGTTCACATTTACCATCGACGAGCATTTCAATTTCTCCAACGACAAGAACTTCATCCTCGAACCGTTCGATATCGTGCAGGTCCGCCGCAGCCCCACCTATCAGGACCCTATCACCGTCTCCATCGATGGCGAGGTCATGTTCCGTGGTCCTTACACCATGGAGCGTAAGAACATGCGTCTCTCCGACCTGGTCAACGCCGCTGGCGGTGCCATTCCTGGCTCCTACATCCGTGGTGCCCGCCTCATCCGCCGCATGTCCGCCGATGAGCGTGCCCGCATGCAGGACATTATTAAGATGGCTCGCCAGAGTGCCGACAGCAAGGACTCTTTGAGTCTCGCAAAGTTAGCCCTGTCCGACACCTACAGCGTCGGCATCCACCTCGACGAGGCCCTGGCCCATCCCGGCTCCACCCAGGACATTGAGCTGATGGATGGCGACCGCCTCATCATCCCCCGCTTCAACCATACTGTCCGCATCAGTGGCGATGTCCACGCCCCCAATACCGTGGCCCTCGAAGAAGGCAAGGGGTACAAGTACTATATCGAGCAGGCTGGCGGCTTTGGCAACCGCGCCCGCAAGAGCCACACCTATATCGTCTATCAGAACGGCACCATCGCCAAGGCATCGAAGGGCAAGATAGAGCCCGGCTGCGAAATCCTCGTACCTTCAAAGGCCGCCCGCAATCCCAATGCTTTCAGTAATTGGCTCGGCATGGGCACCAGCCTCGCCAGCCTCGCCACCATGATTGTCGCCCTCACCAAACTTTAAAGATTATGGAAGAAAATAACAAAAAGCCAACGCCGGCTCAACTCTGGCAAGATATCAAAAAACACCAGAGGTTGTTCTATAAGGTGCTGCCCGCAACCTTCATCGTGGCAGCCATCCTGACGCTCAGCATCCCCAACTACTACAAATGTACGGTCATGCTCGCCCCAGAAATCCCGGGTGGCAACAAAGGAGCTGGTGGACTGGCCTCCTTGGCCAGCAACTTTGGCTTCAACCTGAACAATGCCAATGCCGGTGCCGACGCCATCATGCCCAACCTCTACCCTGACCTGATGAACAGCGTCGCCTTCCGCTCATCGCTGTTCCCCATCCGCGTACAAAAAGACGGTGAAGCCACCACCATGACCTACTACGACTACCTGAAGGACCATCAGCGCGCCCCATGGTGGTCCGCAGTCATGAGCGCCCCTGGTAAGTTCGTCGGGTGGCTAACTTCCCTGGTCTCCAACCAGACATCAGACCTCAGCCATCAGCCATCCGTTAACCCCTTCCGACTCACCAAGGAGCAGATGGAAGTCGTAGATGCTATGGCAAGTAAAGTCGTCTGCGATGTGGACAAGAAGACCATGGTCATCACTATCGACGTTACCGACCAAGACCCCCTCATAGCCGCCACCATGGCCGACTCCGTCCAGGTCCGCCTCCAGGACTTCATCACCGACTACCGCACCCGCAAGGCCCGCATCGACCTGGCCTACAGCCAGAAGCTCTATCAGGAAGCCAAGCAGCGGTACGAGAAGGCCCGCCTGAAGAGCGCCTCGTATAACGACGCCAACATGCGCGTGTTCCTCAACCAGATCCGTAGCGAACAGGTCAAGTTAGAAAACGAGGTGGCCCTGCAATACCAGGCCTACTCACAGGTAGCCACCCAGCTCCAGTTAGCCGAGGCCAAGGTCCAGGAAGACACCCCCGCCTTCACCCTCCTCCAACCCGCCACGGTACCCATCAAGAAAGCAGGCCCAGCCCGCGCCAAGACCTGCCTAATCCTCCTCTTCCTCGCCTTCCTCGCCACCACCCTCTGGTCCATCCACCGCGAAGGCCACCTCCTCCCCTTCTTCAATGACGACGAAGACGACGAATACATCGACAACAACGACCTCCTCAAGGCCGTCCTCATCAAACTCTCCACAACCGAGAAACCCGAGAAACCCGAGAATCCCGAAAAGACATCCAATTCGTGAATAGAGGAGTGTATTGATATGCCTTACAGCAGGATAGAACTCCACATATTATCAGAAAAAGACATATTAAGTAATTATTAAGTAATTATTAAGTAATTATTAAGTAATTATTAAGTAATTATTAAGTAATTATTAAGTAATTATTAAGTAACTATCAAGTAATTATTAAGTAACTATTAAGTAATTATTAAGTAACTATTAAGTAATTATTAAGTTGATGAAGATACAATCCCAATATCAACCAGTTCTCACAATTGATTATATTATCAAAGAGGATGAGAATAAATTGTTTGATAGGAAGTCTTCCAAAATTAAACCTAATGACATAGCTCCTATTATTTCTGCATTTGCTAATGCAGAAGGTGGAACTATTGTAATAGGCATTGCTGATAAGACAAGGGAAATTGAGGGGATTAATGGCATAGGTAATGATTCTATCAACAATTTAATTGCTGCTCCAAAGGATGTTTGCATTCCTATGCCTCAATATAAAGAAGAATTTTTGGAGGTAATTAACAAAAAGGGGAAGGCAGACCGTTTGCTACTCTTGCATATAGAGCCAAGTCCAGAACAAGTTATCAGAACAATTAACAATTCCACTTATCTCCGTGTAGCAGATAGAACTAAAGAATTGAAGGGCGACGATCTTCGTAATTTGGAATATAGCAAAAGTGTGCGCCATTATGAAGATGAATGCCATCCAGATGCAAGTATTGATGATTTAGATAAAGAGCTACTCACTACATATCGCGAAAAGTTACACGCTGAGGACTTATCTTATGAAGAATTGTTGAAAGCGCGCGGCTTTTTAAAGCAACAGAAAGGAAGTAATAAGTTAACAAATGCTGCTGTTTTATTATTTGCCAATAATATAGTCCAGTTCTATCCTAATTGTCGAATAAGATTTGTGCGTTATGATGGAACCAAGGCAAGGACAGGCGCAGATATAAATATTATTAGAGACCAGAGCATTGAATTACCTATATTAAAAATTATTCAGGCAGCAAAGACGTTTATAGGTGGTCAGTTGCGCGAGTTTACTGCTTTGGATACTATTACGGGTAAGTTCCAGATAGTACCCGAATATCCCGAGTTCGCATGGCTTGAGGGTATTGTAAATGCAGTTACTCATAGAGAATATGCTATGTCAGGGCGATATATTCTAGTTAATATGTATGATGACCGTCTAGAAATTGAGAGTCCAGGAAAATTGCCTAGTGTTGTAACAGTCGATAATATTAAAGAGACCAGATATTCCAGGAATCCAAGAATAGCAAGGCTATTAACAGATTTCGGCTGGGTCAGGGAATTGAACGAAGGTGTAAAGCGTATCTATTCAGACATGGAGAAATTCTTTTTGGATGATCCAATCTATAGTGAACCAGAGCAATCTGTTCGCTTAGTACTGAAAAATAATATTGTGATGCGTAATTTGCGCCGTAAGGATCGTGCTTTAGAGTATGTTGGCGAAGATATTTGGAAACAATTGGATACTGTTGACCGCGATATTTTAGCTTATATGTCAAGTAATATAGAGGTAAGCAGGAGTGCATTGGCTATACATGTAAAGAAGTCAGGAGCCACCATTACTAATCGCTTGAGAAAACTCATTTCTATGGGTGTTGTACAGGCTAATGGTAATGCACATGATCCTACCCGAACCTATTCAATTGTATATAAGGGAGAATAAGCTATCAAGAGAGCAAAAAGTTAAAAACGTAAAAAACTACGAATATAGCAGCTGAAGTGGCTAAGCCACACGAAAGAAATAATATGAGACAAAGAGGACGGAATTACTTCAGTTTGAATGAGAGTGAACAGCGTACGTTTAGTGCAAGCACACATAAACGGGTGTTCATCAGTCATAAGAAAGAGGATAGGGATGTTGCCAAGAAGGTAGCAGATTATATCATGGAAGCCGGAATAGATGTGTATTTTGACGAATATGACACCACAATAAACCGCAATGACCCAAAGTCAGTTGTTGCAGCTATCAAGCGTGGAATGCAACTCTCTACCCATATGATTGTTATATTTTCAAATAAGACCATAAAATCAACTTGGGTACCTTGGGAAATTGGTTATGGTGATGCAACTTCAACAGAGATTGCTATTTTAAAAATGATAGATATCAAAAAGAATCAATTACCTGATTACATGCAGGTAGCAAAGGTTCTTTATGATATTTATGACTTAAATGTATTCATTTCACACATATATAACAAGACTACCGAACAATTAGTTAATGAAGGTATCGTTAGACAATATGATTCTCAACTAAATAATCTGAGAGGTGAAGTCGAATCTTTTGTTCGTTCATATTAATGCAACATACTGAAAGTTATGGCTAATAGATATTCTCTAAACGATTCATATTCCCCACGTACAGGCATTTGTGTCTTTATAAGTCACCAAAAAGGTGATAAAGCTGCCGCAATTAAAATTGCTCAGTACATTCAGAATAGTGGAATTGATATCTATTTTGATGAAAAAGACTCCAGCATAGACAGGGATGATCCTAAAAGTGTCGTTGCTGCAGTAAAGACTGCAATTAGGCATAGTACACATATGTTATGCATACTTTCTAATAATGCATTAAAAGCAAGTATGATGCCATGGGAAATTGGCTATGGGTATGATAAACTGCAGGTTGTAGGCTTGACGCTAAAAGAACTATCTAAGTCTGATCTTCCAGAATACCTTCAAGTAGTACCAGTGTTGCGCGGAACAAAGACTCTCAATACATTTATTGCAAATACTATAGGAAGGGTAGCCGATTCTTTGATACGTGAACAGAAAATGTTTTCTGCGTCGCAGATGAATCATCCTCTCGATAATATACTTGACTGGCATTATTAATGAATTAGGACAAATATAGTATGGAACCGAAGGAGTTGATGACAAAGCGCAGGATAGAAAAACTTGCGAGCGAATACGAAAACTATGAAGAAGTTCTTAGTGTGAGTGACCCTAAGGATGGGGGCTTTGAAGTATTTGTGTCACACTCCAGCGCTGATAATGATTTTATCCGAAAAGTACTTCTGTTTTTGAAGTACGCTAAGGGTGGTGTAAATGGATATGTTGACTGGCAAGATTCCAAGTTACAGCATCCTACTGATGCTCAGACCGCTAAACGACTAAAAGACAGAATTAGGAATTCGCGAAAGATGATATATGTTGTTACTAACGATTCCCTAAAGTCTGTCTGGTGTAGTTGGGAACTTGGTTTTGCAGATCGTGATAAAGGTGTAGATAATGTTGCGATATTGGCTGTTAAACCAAATAATGGACGATGGAAGCATAACGAATATTTACAGCAATATCCATGCATCAGTTACGAGAATAACCTATTCCATGTTGCAAAACCGAATGGAGAGATAATACCACTTCATGAGTGGTTAACGAAATAGTTTAGAATTTTATTCGATAATATGAAGACACCGTTGTCTATACACGTATTGTACCACAGCAAGTATGCTGAAGGACAGAAGGTATATGAGAAACTATACCAGATTTTATGTAGGAATACACGTAATCCATTTGCAGATGGATTAGATATTCCTGTATTCTTTGGTACAGATCTTGATGGCCATGTTGTGATGGTAGATGATTCAATCAGTGAGAAGACAATAGTGTTATTGCTGATAGACAGCAATATGCGTATTGATAAGATCTGGCAAGATTTTGTTAAGACGACTATAATTGCCCACCCTAGAACATATAACCTTTATTGTGTAGATTTATACAAATATGCCTTTGAATTTCTGCCTGAGATTAAATATAGCCAGTTTATTGGTTACCAATCGGAATCTCTATTTTTACACTGGTCAGAGTTTGAAGCGCGTGTTTATGATATATCAATAAGGCTTCTTGAAAAGGAGGGTAAGAACCAGCAAAAGGTGTTCATCAGTCATTCGAAACATGATTCAGATGGAAAGAATCATGCTGAGGACTTGCGAGACTATTTAGTGCATAATGCAACTAAGTTGAGCTACTTTTTCGACGTTAATAGTATAATGGAAGGCTATGCCTTTAACAAGCAGATTGAAGAAGGTGTTAAGGAATCCATATTCATCACAATGGTTTCCAATACTTATTCAGACCGAGAATGGTGTAGAAAAGAATTAATTGAGGCAAAGAAGAATAAGATACCTGTTATTGGAGTCTATCTCCTGAATGGCAAAGTGGAACGCATGTTTCCTTATATTGGAAATATGCCAGGCGTTGCGTATACTGGTGATTGGCAGCCAGTCGTAAATCTTTTGTTGCGGACGGCATTAAATCAGTCATACCAGGAAAAATTGCTTAAAAAGTACACTGCAGATCATGATGAAATGGATATGCTTACGACAATGCCAGAGGCATTCTCCTTTTCTTTTATCGACGAGAATAAAACAAAGATAATCTATCCAGAGCCTCCGCTTTGTAATGAAGAACTGAATATCTTAAAAAAGATAAGACCTGGTGTGGAACTCATTACCCCTATGGAAAGTAAAACGTATGATTTTCATCGCCGTTTGATAGGTATTTCAATATCTGAAAGTGATGACCAGTTGAGAATAGGTGTAGGCAAAGAGATGGTGAATGATGTTACTGCACAACTCCTGAGGTATTTACTGAAATCAAATGCTCAGATCGTTTATGGAGGTAATCTTGGCCCATATACAGAAATGTTTAGCGAGTTGTCATATCAATATGGTAAATATGATGATGGTGTCAATGGTGAGCAGAACAAGAAGTATTTTACAGACTATATAGCATGGCCATATACAAAAGAGTTATCCGTAGATAAGCTTTGCGAATTTGATCATTGCAGAGTTGATGTGGTGCTATGTAAAGAACCTGATGGTGTTGACACGTCGACTTTCTGTCCAGTAAAGAACACAACCGAGAACTCATACCTTCGCGGTTTAGGTTTGACAAAGATGCGAACATCTATGGAAAGGGCAATGGATGATGGCGGTAGTCCTATAGCTGCCAGAATCTTTATAGGCGGTAGATCCAAAAACTTTACAGGTCAGATGGCCGGTCTGTTAGAAGAGTTCAAGATTGCCCTTTCAGAGCACCATCCAATATTCCTGATTGGAGGTTTTGGTGGTATAACCAAAATGTTAGCAGACAAGATAGAACATAGTAGATATACCTCAGCTGACTTCTTGCAAAAAGCTAGAGAAGATGCTGGTTATGATGCTGTAAGGGCATATTATAATGATCAGGGGCAAGCTATAGATTATAGCTTTATCGATGATTTAAATTATGTTTCTTTACATAATGGCTTAACAGACGAACAAAACAGAAAACTATTCAATACTGTAAACGTCTTTGAGATTCTTCCTGCATTGTTAGATGGAATTAATGGCATTATAAATCCAGCCCCAGTTGCATGAAGGTATTTGTTAGTTACACAATGCGCGATGGCTATATCACTCCAACAGTTTTGCGCATGATTGAAAGGATTCTTATAAATGAAGGTCACTCTGTTTTTATTGATTATTTAAATAATGATTCAGAAAAGAAACAAGAGCGAGTTATTAGAGAATTAAAATCAAGTGACCAGGTAATTTTGCTTATTTCACCATTAGTTAAAAAGTCTCAATGGGTAAATAAAGAACTCGTTTGTGCGAATAAGCATCATATCAAAGTTGTACCTTATATATTTCGGGACAATATTTTGAAGCAACACCATTATGCATAGAGTATTTGTAAGTTATCATCACGCAAATGACCAGTGGTATAAAGAAGAACTGATACGTTGGTCGAATGAAAATGAGATATTCGAGGATTGGTCTGTCCATGCAGGAGATATTCCAGATGAATGGGATGATGAGGATATACGTATTGAGATACGAGACAAGTATCTTAGACAAAGTACTGTGACAATAGTTCTTGTAGGTACTGAAACTAGAAATCGTAAGCACGTTGACTGGGAATTGTATTCAAGTATGCGTGATAGTGAGAACAATCCGAAATCAGGTATAATAGCAATTATGCTACCCTCAACAGGTTGCACTCATGTACATGCAGATCATAAAAATGAGAACATAGATGTCTTTCCATCCTTTTCAGGATGGCATCCTGTATCATCACGAGAAGAATGCAAGAGGGATTATCCTTATCTCCCGGAGCGTATAATTGACCAAGTTGTTTCTTCCGAGGCAAAAGTGTCAATCGTTAATTGGGATAATATTTACCCTAACTATCCGGAGCGCCTTAAAATTCTTATAGAAAATGCATATAAGGATAGGGAGAATTGTAAATACGATTTGGCAAGACGAATGAAGCGTATAAACTCATAGGATAATCATGTTGATTCTATAATGCATTTATAATGGCAAAATGAACATTGAGCGATTTCATAATGAGTTGGCAATGCGATTAGGTTATAACCGCTCTGCGCGATAACCGATAACCGAGTTCCGATAAACGGCCAATAGCCTTTTCTGTGATTTAGGAAAGTACATCAAGAAAGACGAAGGATAAAATCATCAGACATCATCCATCCTACATCAGACATCAAACACCATAAGTATCTGTCCCCTGTCACCTCAATTGTTGCCCATGTGGTAGTAAATGAGGTGTTGCATTGTCTGCATGAAGAGTATGGATTTGATAATCTTTCCGTTAGGAAATAAAAGGATATAGAATGGCTGGAAGTAAGCAATTCGACGTTAGTGGCGACCCCTATTTCAAAGAGCGTATCGATGTCCCAAAGAACGAGGAACTCTTACATCTGGAAGAGGTCAATCATCAATGCCCTTTGTGTGGTAAGTTCCTTACATCAAAAGGGAAACGAAAGTTAAATAAAAACTATCAAATTGCACATATTTTCCCCAATAGACCCACAAAGGACGATATGAAAGTCCTCAAAGATGCAGAGAGACTTGGTGATAATTGTGAATCATTTGAGAATAAGATAGCGCTTTGTAAGGACCATCATTGGGATTTTGACCAAAATAAGACAGTAGAGGCTTATAACCATCTCGTTGAGATAAAGAAGAGTGCAATGATGAATTCTACCGTAAAACAAGAGTTATCCATCATTAGGATAGAACGAGAGCTGAGTACTGTCATAAATAAATTGGTCGGTTTGTCATATGATCAGTTAAAAGGCCAGTTGAATCTTGAGGCCTTAGAAGTTGACAAGAAAATAGAAAAAGAACACATGTTGTTGCTAAATCGAGTTAAGACTGAAGTTACAACGTATTATTTGACTATTCAGCAATTATTAAAGGATGAGTGTGTAGCACAGGGTAAGAAATTTGATACTCTTTGTTCCCAGATCAAATATATCTACAACAAATGTTCCGATACGGCAAAGACCAAAGAAGAAATATTTGAAGGAATAACAAAGTGGATGATGTCACAGACAAATTGCAGCGAGGATTCGTGTCATGTCGTTGCTAGTTATTTCGTGCAAAATTGTGAGATTTATGAGAAGTTTACCGAATAAACTATACTCCTTTCGTCAGAGTATACTATACCATATGCTGGTTATAATGAGGATTATTCCTGACTATGGAATTAGTCAAGAGAGATTGTATAGCCAGGTTTTAGGAGACATGACGACTGATGACTTTTTGTCTGCAATGACGTATTTATTTGCAATTGATCATATCTATATAAAAGACGGTTTCGTTTATCATGCTTAAGCTGATTTCCTAGCTAATGTGAACTTCCGCATAACAGCCTGACAGCGAGTGTAATACGAAAACACCGTTTCCTGTTTCATCAGACATTCATCAGACATCCGGGAAATTGAGCCTTTCCAGCTCATTTCTATACAAAAGTACTACTTTTTACCCGAATACGCAAGAGCGTTAAGATTTCTTATCCATTTAAAGTGAAGAAAAGTTAATTCTAAAGAGGCCGCTTGAGGTGACAAAAGAGGTGTTTGAGAGAAAAATGAGAGAAAATCGAGAAAAATCAGGGTTCGGCCTGTTCTGAGAAAATCCGCGAGAACTTGAAAAACTTGGCGTTTAGCAAGAAAACAAAAATAAACAATAATAAACATTATTTAGTATAATAGCGTGAATATGGCAAATACGATAGATGAACTGAAGTCTTATAGAGAAGTGGTTGACCACTTCAAGCAACAGCGGCGGAAGATTAATCTGCTACTGGGCAATGGCTTTAGTATTGCCTATGACAAGGACATCTTTTCGTATAATGCGTTGAGTCGTTTCATTAATAATTCTGATGACGAGACTATTAAGAAGGTGTTTGAGGTGTATAATACTCAGAATTTCGAGAGCATCATGCAGCAACTAAATAACATGGTTGATGTGCTGAAAATACTGGAAGCGCCTAATGGCTTGTGTGAAAAAGTCACCAGCCTGTCGACAGAACTGAAATCGAAATTGATAGATGCAATCTCAGCCATGCATCCTGAACAGGTATTTACCGTGGATGAAGCCAAGTCAAGACATTGCGCAGGTTTTCTTCGTGAGTACATTGATAATGGAGGTCATATTTTCTCTACTGACTATGATTTGCTTCTGTACTGGGTGCTTCTGCGTAACGGTGTAGAGAACTTTGTGGACGGCTTTGGCCGCGAAGCAGAAAATGTTGAAGATGGTGTTTACACACCTGAAGAAGATATAGAATGGTCTGAACTGATTTGGGGGAAGTATAAGAGCATCCAAAATGTACACTACCTTCACGGTGCTTTGCCGCTATTTGATGAAGGTAAGGACATCATCAAGGTAGAATACGATGGAAATAATTATCTGCTTGATGTAATCAAGACGAAAATTGAAAAAGGTTCTTATCCTGTTTTTGTTGCCGCAGGCAATAGTAATGAGAAGATGCAACACATCTCTCATAATAAGTACCTCCAGTTCTGTTATGACAGCCTTTGCAAAATAACAGGTTCGCTTGTCGTACTGGGCTTTAGCTTTGGCGAGAATGATACCCATATCATTGATGCAATCAACGAGGCAGGCCGTCATGGACGGGCAGGAAGCCCCAATGACAAACTTATGAGTGTTTATGTAGGTGTGTTCTCAGAGGCAGACTATCAGCATATGCAGTCTATCAAGAATAAGTTCCATTTCAAGATGGAATGCTTCGATGCACGTACAGCGCATATTTGGGAGTGAATTTGCTTATGACAGAGTTTAACCCTATTTGTGAATCAATAACGGTACGTTTTACGTGTCCCGAGTGTGGAGAGGTAGTTGTGTCAGACGCTATGGATGTACCTTCTCCTAATTTCGCTGCAGAGAATAACAGCGACAGCATGAACTATGAGGTTTATGAAGCGATTTGTGAAAAATGTAGTCGCAGCTTTGAAGTAACGATATATAACGCCATGTATGGTGGTGAAGTAGAGGTGGAAGATGTTGATGACGTAGATGTGGAAGAAGAATATCCTGATGTTGATGACGATTATGAAAACTATGTTTTCGACTTGACTCCTGAACAGATTACTAAAGTACTTGATGAGATAGATGCTTTATCTACTGAAACTAAGGAGTTCCTATATAGACAGCTATATGCTGGCGCTATAGGTAGTATGGAGGCATTTTTGAGTTCTACTATAATAAAAGAAGTTCTTTCAAAAGAAGAGAATAAAAGAAAGTTTGTAGAGAAGTATCTGCCGTTCCGTGACGAACAAATAGCCTTTGCTAATATCTATGAGCAGATGGATAAGATAGATACTAAAATACAGGAAACCCTGCGTGGACTGATGTATCATAATCTTGCAAAAATAAAACCCATCTATAAAGATACTTTAGATATTGACTTGGGGGATATTAGTAATGTTATGAGAGCAGTTCAAATAAGACACGATATAGTACATCGATCTGGAAAAGATAAGGATGGAAATTTGCATAATATTAACAAAAATGATGTAATCACTGTTGTAGAGAATGTCTCTGCTATTATTTCTCGAGTTCAGACCAAGTTGATGTTTGGACTCAATGAGTCTGATCCGAAAGGAACTGACATTAAACTTCCTTGGGAAGATGATGATTTATAGCAGGCGACAATGCCGACGGAAATAAAGGCAGCAGAGCTGCGGAATATTCGGCAAGGTGAAACTAATCAAGAAAATTTAGAATGAAGTCGTTGCGGAGGAAACTGTATAAGGAGATACTGTGGCTTCAGAGCCAACTGGAGAGTAAGAGGGAAGCCGGGGTGAATGTTGATGATGAACATGATTTACCGACGATGGCTGCAGCGTGTATGTACGATGGTGTAAGATGCTGTGGGTTTAGTAGCCATAGTAAACATATCAAACGCAATGATGTATATCCTTTTGAACCTCTTATAGTAAGATCCTTGTGGGATCAGGATCATCGGATAAGACGAATACCTGATATTTTATTTTATACTCAAGAGGTGTTCAATGTTAAGACGGGAAAGATAGAAAAGAAACAATTCGTTGATAAGTTTATCGGCACTTGTGCTGAAGACAATGCTGCTAACTGTGTATTGAGAGAGACAAAGAATAATTTAAATAAGCCGAAAAGGCTGAAGCAGTTGGTCTTTGACTATCCTTTGCGAACCCGTACCTACGAGAGAGAAAAGATGTGCAAAGTCTGTAATAAGCTATTTAATAAACCCTGATGTATTCTCACAAGTACCAACTGACCCATGATATGGATTGCTATTTCAATCTTAATGGGTTTCCTATACACATAGCCACCAATGGAGGCCTAGTACCCGACAGCCTTGGTACAGTTGGAGAGTTGCAAGAGATTCAAAGGTTAGTTACGCAGATTGATGCAACGCAGGCATACGAGCTTAATAGAGAATACTTGTCAAGACTCGATGGGAATTCATTTCCAACTCAGGAAGAATGGAATGAGTTTGAATTAGATTTGCCAGCGAGATTCAGTGTGTTTGATGAAAGAGATTATGAACTGCCATTTCATTGGCTATTATATAGTCTTAGTTTTGTAGAAAATGCCAGAAAAGGATTCTTTTCTTTTGACAGGATAGCAACTACATGGGCAGGATATGATATATATCAACTGATTGCTTGGCCTAAAAGTTTTCATCTATCCAATTCTTTGAATGTTGGGAATCATTTCAGGTTAAAAGATTGTGATGATTATTATTGCGGAAGCGTAAAATGCTGGCCTTTGGTGCAGATGTTGAAAGATGCTGAGTTGCGAGGCTAACATTGGTGATAAAAGATGTTTTAGAGTTTTATTAAATTGCCGCCAAGCTGAGCGAGGCGGATTTGGAGATAAGACTATGGTGTCTCAGATCAAGAATATCTCTGAAGTGACGGAGCCGTTGAAGGAGCAGATCCTGAAGGGTGATGTCCATACGATAGAGGAGATGAGGGCATGGCTGCAGCCTTTTGGATATAGCGTTGCAATAAAAGATGCGACTATTAGTGTTATCCTGCGTGAGTTTGTGATGAGAGAGGTTTCGACTGATAATATGATGAACATGGATATGGTAGTTGAACGTCTTCGTCCGCAGCCGGAAGTCACAAAGGAGTATAAAAACATAATACATCTAAACATCTTCCTTCAAACATCAGACATCTTACCGGGGCAGGCTCTTATCAGGGTTCTATAAAATTATAAATTTGATATAAAAATAAAGATTATAAACAATTAAATATTGAACAATATGTTAAACGGAAAAGTAGTTTTGATTACTGGCGGCACAGGCTCGTTCGGTAACAAGTTCGTGGAGACCATACTCCGCGATTATCCTAAAGTGAAGAAAATTGTTATCTATTCACGTGGTGAGTTGAAACAATACAACATGAAGCAAAAGTATCCTGAAAAGGATTATCCTATGCTTCGTTATCTGATTGGGGATGTACGTGACGCTGACCGTTTGAAGATGGCTTGTGAGGGTGTGGACGTGATTATTCATGCAGCCGCTATCAAGCAGGTGGATACAGCTGAATATAATCCTCGCGAGTGCATTAAAACTAATGTTAATGGCGCTATCAATGTGATTAATGCTGCCTTAGAGTGTGGTGTCAAAGATGTTGTGGCATTAAGTACCGATAAGGCTTGTGCCCCAATTAATCTGTATGGTGCGACCAAACTTACCAGCGATAAGCTTTTCACTGCAGCCAATAATATCAAAGGCTCAAAGGATATCCGTTTCTCGGTTGTACGTTATGGTAACGTGATGGGTAGCCGTGGCTCTGTTATTCCTTTCTTTATCAAGCTTCGTGATGAAGGCGCAAAGGAACTGCCTATCACAGATATGCGCATGACACGTTTCAATATCTCTCTTCAGGAGGGTGTTGATTTAGTGATGTGGGCTCTTGGCCATCATCTTGGTGGTGAGATTTTTATTCCAAAGATTCCTTCTTATAAAATTACGGATGTTGCAAAGGCCATCGCACCAAATCTTCCAATGAAGGAGATCGGTATTCGCCCTGGAGAAAAGCTCCATGAAGAGATGATTACTGCTACTGATTCCTTGAGCACAATAGATATAGGTAAGTATTATGCAATTCTCCCTTCTGTCTCATATTGCTGGCAGACAGAAGATTATCTGAAGCATTATAATGCCAAGTTTGTTGAACAAGGTTTCTATTTTGCATCAGATAATAACAAAGATTGGGATACTGTCGAGACTCTTCGTGAAAAGTTTGCAAAGGTTATTCCTGGTTTTGAAGTTAAATAAAGGAGGTAAATAATGATTACCAAACCTATTCCCTACGGACATCAGCACATCACGGATGAAGATGTACAGGCTGTTGTTGCTGCCCTGAAGTCCGATTATATGACCCAAGGTCCTCTTATTGGCGAGTTCGAAAAGAACTTTGCCAGCTACCTTGGTTGCAAATATGCTTGCATGGTGAGCAACGGTACGGCCGCTCTCCACCTTTGCGCTATGGCCCTGGATATTAGGCCCGGGGATAAGATTATTACAACACCTATTACTTTTGTGGCGTCTGCTAACGGCTTCCGTTATCAGGGAGCAGAGGTGGTATTCTGCGATATTGATCCCAAGACCTTCTTGATGGACTTGGATAAGTTGGAACAGATTCTGAAGGCCTCACCTAAGGGGACTTACAAGGCTGTTGTTCCTGTTGACTTTGCTGGTTATCCTATTGATGAGGAAAAACTTCGCAAGTTGGCTGATGAATATCAGTTCGCTATTGTTGTTGACGCTTGTCACGCCCCTGGTGGCAGCTTCATTGACAGCAAGGGTGAGAAGCAGATGATTGGTAACTGTAAATATGCAGACCTTACCGTTTTCTCTTTCCATCCTGTTAAGCATATCGCTACAGGAGAAGGTGGTGCAGTCACCACTAATCGAAAAGACCTGTATGATAAGGTCGCTCTTTTCCGCACACACGGTATCACCAAAGATCCCGCTCTGTTGAAGAAAAATGATGGAGGTTGGTATTACGAGATGCAGGAGTTGGGTTATAACTACCGTATCACAGAGATGCAGGCAGCTCTTGGCATTAGCCAGTTGAAACGTCTGGATTGGAGCATTCAACGCAGAAACGAGATTGCCAAGAAGTATGATGAGGCTTTCAAGGGTACTGCCGTAAAAACTCCTTTCCGTGCGGAAGGATTGGTACATGCTTTCCATCTCTACATCATTCAGGTTGATCCAGCAAAGCGTAAAGGTCTGTATGACTTCTTACGTGCAAATAATGTGTTCTCTCAGGTACTATACATTCCTGCTCACATCATGCCTTATTATAAAGGCTTAGGTTGGAAAGATGGAGATATGCCTGTAGCAGAGGATTACTATAGCAAGTGTCTTGCACTGCCAATGTTCCCAACCTTGACAGATGAGGAGCAGGATTGGATTATTGAGAAAGTAAAAGAATTCATGGCATAATGAAGAATCTATGTATTATTCCTGCGCGGGGTGGTTCAAAGCGCATCCCGCGCAAGAACATCAAACCATTTATGGGTAAACCTATCATGGCTTATTCTATAGAGGCCGCTTTGGAATCAGGCATATTTAATGAGGTGATGGTTTCAACTGATGATGAGGAATTTGCAGAAGTTGCAAGAAAGTATGGTGCTAGTGTGCCTTTCTTGCGCTCTGAGAAGACTTCTAATGATTTTGCAGGAACTGAAGATGTAATGCTTGAAGTCCTTGATGAGTACAAAAAACTTGGAAAAGAGTTTGATAACTTCTGCTGTCTTTATTCTACAGCACCATTTGTAACTGCAGAGCGATTAAAGGAGTGTTACGCTTTACTAAGGGATAATGCTGATGCAGCTTTTACTGTAGTCCAATATTCCTACCCTGTACAACGCAGTTTAAAGAAAAATGCTGATGGTTTTGTCGAAATGAATTTCCCACAGTATTACGATGCTCGCACTCAAGATTTAGAGCCAATTTATCATGATGCGGGTCAATTCTATTTCCTTAAAACACAGGCTTTCCGAGATGAGTTTACCCTATGGTGCAAACGTACAGTTCCATTGATCCTCTCTGAGTTGGAAGTTCAGGATTTGGATACTCTCACAGACTGGCAGTTAGCTGAAATGAAATACAAACTAGTTCGAGGTTAATGAAGAAGGTTTTTCTCCGTGCAGATGCAGGCTATGGTATAGGATACGGCCATTTTATCCGTACGCTCGCTTTGGCTGATGTACTTAAGGAAGAGTTCGAATGCACTTTCTACACCACAACTCCAACTGATTATGAGTTGGGGGAAATGGCTAAAGTGTGTCCCTATGTTGCATTAAAGGAGGAAACTAAGTTTGATGCATTCCTCGATAGTTTAAAGGGAGATGAAATAGTAGTCCTAGATAACTATTTCTTTACAACTGAATATCAGAAGCAGATAAAAGAAAAGGGATGCAAGTTGGTTTGCATAGATGACATGCATGACAAACACTATGTTGCGGATGCGGTCATAAATCATACACCAGGAACTCTTGAATCACAATTCAGTAAAGAAAACTATACGAAATTGTTTCTTGGACCGGGATTTCTCTTGCTTAGAAAAGAGTTTCGAGAAGCTACACGTAGTTATACTTCATTCAAGGAGAAAAAGAATGTATATGTATGCTATGGAGGGTCTGACGAATTGAATTTTACCCGCAGGGCTTGTGAGATTATCATTAATCATGTTCCGCGACATATTGATGTGGTTGTGGGAGGCGCATACGAGTTTTATGACGATTTGCAGGATTTTGCAAAGGGTAAGGATATTACTATTTACAGAAATATAACATCTGCACAAATAGTTAACCTTCTTCAAGAATCATGTCTTGCTGTTGTGCCAGATAGCATGGTGTTTTTTGAAGCTTGTTGCTTGAGGCGACCCATTATTTGTGGATATGATTGTGATAACCAAATGTTTATATCTCAGTACAACCAGAATAATGGTCTAGGTTGTGAAATAGGTGACATGTTGGAAAACTTTGATGAGAAGTTTGCCAAGGCCTATAGAGAAATGAATATTACAGTAGCTGTCAATTACGTTTATAATCAGAAGGCACTGATAAATGACACAGCGGAGAACCTTATCAATATATTCAAATCGCTATAACTTATGGAAAAAAAATACGACTTTATAACAGGTGATAAGGAAACTATTCTTCAGAATCTTATAGAAATATTGGAGTTAAAGAAAAATCCGTTCCATCCTTTTGTTTTTATCAACGGACCTGAATGTGCAGAAATAGCAGATGATGTATATATAGGATATCTTTCAGAAATTAATGCCAGAGGCTCTAAAGTGACGATAAAGAAAGGATGCGATATTGCTTCTTTTGTCTGTATAAATGTTGCAGATAGCCATAAACGTTCTGTTGGCATCAGTGATGAAATAGAACGTGGTCCAATTACGTTAGATGAAAACGTTTTTGTGGGCAGTCATTGCTTTATAGGAGGTGACACACATATTGGTCACCATTCTGTGGTCGCAGCTGGAACAATTCTCATTAAGGGTGGCGAAATACCCCCATATTCTCTGATTAAAGGAAATCCTGCTGTTATATATCCTGGTTATTACGAACGCAAACAAACTGAAAATAAATAAAAATGGATAAAGTATTAGAAAACCGCTTAGTGATTTTAATAGGCATGGAACATTACACCCCATTGGGCGTAATACGTTGCCTTGGTGAAAACGGAATTGAAACCATCTTTATTGGTATCAAGTATAAGGCTAAAGTTGCTTCTGCTAGCAAGTATGTAAAGACATCATATTTGGTTAATGATGATCAGGAGGCATTGGACCTTTTAATAGAGAAATATGGTGATGTTGCGGAAAAGACAGGTTTAAAGCCTTTCGTTCAATTTAGCGATGACAGTACCGTAGAATTGTTTGAAAACCACCACGAAGAACTGAAAGATAAATTTATCTTCTTTAATGCCGGCGGGAATCATCAAATTCGTAAGTATCTTGATAAATTTGAGATACTTGAATGTGCAAAACGTCATGGCGTTCAGATTCTTCCCACAGAAGTTGTTAAGTGTGGAGAACTTCCAAAGCATGCAGAATATCCTGTTATAACAAAGGCGATTTCTCCCAATGCTGGTGCATGGAAAGGCGATGTTAACATCTGCTATAGCGAGGATGAACTTAAAGAGGCCTTTAAGCGCATTAAGAGTCCGTTGGTACTTATCCAAAAGTTTGTTGAGAAGAAGACTGAGATGACAATCGAGGGCTATAGCGTGAATCATGGTAAAGACATGTTTGCTGCCATTCAATGCTCGTATCTCTATACCATTAAGGGATATTATAGCCCATACCATATTGACAAGCCCATTCAGGATCAAGAATTGAAGAAAAGGCTTGCTGCCATGATAGCAGAAATAGGGTTTGAGGGTGTCTTTGATGCCGAGTTCTTGGTTGGACCTGATGATCAATTGTATTTCCTTGAGATTAATTTCCGTAATACAACATGGAGTTATTCATCAGCAGTAGCAGGTTACCCCTTAGCATATCTCTGGTGCAAGTCTATGATTACAGGGGAAATACCCGAAGTGAAAGACTTTGAACCATTCACTTCAATGGTCGAACCGATTGATTATGCAAAACGAGTAGAAGAAGGACGTTGTACACTTCCAGAGTGGTTGAAAGACTTCAAGGCAGCTAAATGTACGTACTATTATGATCCTAATGATCTGGAGCCTTGGCAAGTGCTCGTTGACAATTGGGAGAAGTTGAAGTAAACGACGGTGGCAGATTATTATGATTCAGCACAATAAACCCTACTTTGACCTATGTGATCAAGATGCAATTGTTGCAGTTTTGAAATCTGGCTATGTCGCTCAAGGTCAAGAGTCAGATATGCTGGAGCAGGAATTGTCTGCTTACACAAAGATTCCTTATGCGACCCTAGTTAATAGTGGTACCACTGCAATATATTTGGCTTTATATGCATTAAATGTAGGAAAAGGTGGAGAAGTGATTTTGCCAACATATGTATGCTCAGCATTATTAAACGCCATTTTTATGATAGGGGCAACGCCAGTTTTGGTTGATGTTAAAGAGCAAGATTTTAATATTGATTGGAATAAGGTTGCAGAGAGAATTACGGAGAAGACTCAAGCGATAATAGTGCCTCATATTCATGGCGTGCCTGCATTTTTACCTGGGGATAGATTTGAAGGAATCCCAATTATTGAGGATTGTGCAACTGCTCTTGGATCAACGATATTGTGTGAAAGTGGAGAGGTGAATCATGTGGGAAGTATAGCCGCAGTTAGTGTTTTGTCATTCTATGCATCCAAATTTTGTGCGATGGGTTATGGCGGTTTTGTTATGACCCGCGATAAAAGTTTGAATCAAAAGACAAAAGAATACAGGGAATTTGATTCCGTTGAGGTATACCAACCAAGATTTAATTTTCAGGTATCTGACCTTAATGCAGCTCTTGGAAGAAGTCAATTGAAAAAGGTAGATGTTTTTCTTGAAAGAAGAAAAAAAATAGCTGCTCTGTATGATGAGTTTTTTAGTAGTAAAGGAATTGAAAAACAAAGTCCTTTGACTGATTGTCAATATAATAATTACAGGTATATAATTCGTCTCAAGCAAGAAGATGTTAAACAATTATCTTCATATTTATATCAAAGGGGTATTAAAACAATTATTCCGATTGAAACATATGAGTTGTTGCATAATTATTTAAAACAAGACTCTCGGGATTTCCCCGTTGCTGAGCATATAGCCAAAAGTACATTGTCTTTGCCAATATATCCTGCAATGGCGGACAATGAGGTGGAACAGGTCGTTAGTGCGATAAAAGCTTTTTAATAATGAAAAAATGGTTTAAAGAGAACAGCGTCTTTGTTTGGACTCTGTTAATAGCAATCGGCGTGATTGTATTTGGTGCTGCATATAGCAGTACCTTGAGTGAGATTTCTGGGGCGTTCATGTCGTGGGTTAGTTACTATTTTGGCTGGCTCTATATCTTGTCAATTGTTGCTTTCATAGGTTTCTGCCTATGGATATCATTGAGCAAATATGGTAAGGTGAAATTAGGCAAGGATGATGAAAAACCTGAATTTAGCACTTTCAGTTGGTATGCCATGCTATTCTGTGGTAGCACGGGTATTGGTCTGGTATTTTGGAGCATTGCTGAGCCTTTGTCACATTATGCAGCACCACCTTATGGTATAGAGGCTGGAACTATGGAAGCGATAGACTTCTCTATACGTACCTGTTATCTGCATTGGGGCATCACTCAGTGGGTGTGCTTTGCTGTTGTTGGTTTAGGTGTTGCATACTTCCAGTTCCGTAAGGGAAAGAATGCTCAATTGAGTAATCTTCTGACTCCATTTGTTGGTGAAAAGAGAACTAATGGTTGGTTCGGAAAATTCATCGATGGATTCTCTGTTGTTGTTTCATTTGCTGGTGTGGCAACATCTTTAGGTTTGGGTGTAAGCCAAATCTGTGGTGGTTTGGAACATTTGTTTGGAATCCCCAAGACACAGGAAACCATCATGTGGATTATCATCTTCATCACTCTCGTATTCATTATTAGTGCCATCTCAGGGGTCTATAAGGGTATTAAGCTTTTGTCCAACTTCAACACAATATTGGCATTGGCACTTCTGGCTATAGCCTTTATAGTTGGTCCGAAGATAACTATTCTGAATAATCTGACCAATAGTGTTGGTCAGCATATCCAGTATTTCTTCAAGGACGTGTTTATGATTAATGCTTTTGGTGATAATGACTGGGTAATGAACTGGCGTGTGTTCTACTATGCTTGGTTTGTAGCTTGGGTTCCATTTGTTGGAATGTTCGTGGCCAGAATTTCAAAGGGGCGCACCATCCGAGAGTTCATTATGGGAGTAGTGATTGTTCCCACGGTATTCACCATTATATGGCTTTCGGTGTTCAGTGCCATTGCATTGAGTACTGTACAGGGATGGAGTATAGAGAGTGTACAACAATTGATTGCTTCGCCAGAAACCGCAGTGTTTATTGTGTTCAGTCATTATCCTTTGAGTAAAGTTATATCGGTAATGATCTGTGTACTGTTGGGCGTGTTCTTTATAACCTCTGCGGACTCTGCAACTTACTCTCTGAGTGTGATGACTACCAATGGCGATATCAATCCTCCTGTCTATAAAAAGGTGGTATGGGGTATTGTTGTTGCAACGATAGCATATATCTTGTTGTCTGCAGGAAGTTTGAAACCATTGCAGACAATATCAATTGCAGCCACGCTACCATTCCTAATAGTGATGATAGCCATGATGCCTGCATTAGTTAAGGATTTAAGAGAATCAAACCTAATAAAAAAATGAAGAAAATATTATTGATGCTAGCGATGTCAATAATTGTCATCTCAGCAAAGGCCCAGGTGCCTTATTTCGCAGGAACGGTGGGTGATGGTAAACTATATGGATATACCTCTTTGAAGGCTCGACCTGGTATTAACGCTCAGGAAACCTATACCACATTCCAATATGGATTAGGTAATTATACTGCCGTTGGACTTGACCTTTATACAGGAACAAATTGCAGCTATGCAGGTTATTTATTCCGTGCTGGTAAGAAGATTAGCAAGTGGTTTGGCATTGGAGGTCAGATTACTCCATCCTTTGACTTGAATAATAATTTTAAGTTCAGTTATCTCACTTCCGCACTCTATATGAATGGTGCTATTTCTACGGATGGCAATTTCTTCTGGTGTAGCAATACTTGGTGGGGCGTGAATGATGGATCAGAGAACACGATAACTAACTGGGAGTATTTAGGCTATTCTTTTTCTTTGAAGAATGGTCACAGCATCACACCCATGGTTGGAGCCATCCACTCATGGAAGTTTGACCAGGATGTTGATATTGCTGCAGGCCTCTATTATTCGATTAAAAGTTGGAACATCTATCTTTGGGGTAATGATTTCTTAAAGGATCATCCACGAGTTGTGGTAGGTGTTGATTTCGCATTATAGTATATTAATACGATTTTGGTTATTAAAATGATAGGCAAATTTGATTTTAAAGAGGAAATAAAGAAGCACAAGGTAGTTCTCGTAGGGTTGGAACATTATAATCCATTAGGCATTATACGTTCCTTTGGAGAGATGGGTATTAACATAGACTATGTGGGTATTAGCTATCATGTCCCTGTAGCATCTGCCAGTATGTATATTAACACGTTACATCAGGTGAATTCTATACCAGAAGCTTACGAGGTCGTTTTGAAGAATTATGGAGGTATTTACAAAGAAAGTGGAGTGAAACCTATTCTTCTCTTTAGTGACGATGATGTTTATAGCATATTTGATGAGCATATAGAAGAACTTCAGGAAGACTTCATAACAGCAAATGCAGGCAAGAATGGGCGTGTGATAGAATTTATGGATAAGGATAAAATCCAGGAATGTGCGAAGCGTCATGGACTACCTGTTATAAGTTCATATGTCGTAAAACCAGGCGAAGTACCTGAAGGACTTAAATATCCTGTAATTACTAAGGCAATATCTCCACTAGCAGGAGCATGGAAAGGTGATTTCCATATTTGTGAAAATGAGAAAGAACTGCGAGAGAATATGGCGACTATCAATGCTGAAAAGTGTATGATACAGCCATATGTTGAAAAAAAGACCGAAATACAATTTGAAGGATTTAGTTATAATCACGGGAAAGGAATGTTTACGGCAGTGGAGATTGCCAACAACTATCCCGTTAGAGGATACTATGGACCTTATATGAATGTGTTTCCTCCCAAGCATCATGATTTATTGAAGAAACTCAATGCGGTACTCGCGGAGGTTGGATTTGAAGGATTATGGGAGATAGAATTCTTGGTAGATAAGGATGACAACTATTGGTTCCTTGAGGTTAACTTCCGTAGCTCACCCTGGCATCGTGCAGCAACAATAGCAGGAATGCCGTTGGCTTATTATTGGATTCAGACAACGCTTACTGGGGAGTGTCCTAAGCCAAAAGAGTTTGAACCCTTTAATGCCATGGTTGAAACGGTTGATTATAGTAAGCGTGTAGAAGTGGGTCGTTGTACTTTGGCAGAATGGATTTCTGATTTTAAGAATGCAGGATGTACCTATTATTATGATGCAGTAGACCAGGAACCGTGGAAGTTAGTAGTAAAGAACTGGGATAAATTGAAATAACAATGATTGATTTTTGGAATTCCGAAAAGGCAGTAGTCATAGCAGAACTTTCTTGTAATCATATCCAGCACTTTGACATTGCCGTAAAAACCATTGAGGCAATGGCGGAGAGTGGTGTTGATGTTGTGAAAGTACAGAATGATAATGCTGACGGAGGTATTACGATAGACTGTGATAATAAGTACTTCCAAGTAAAAGGTGGTACTCTATGGGATGGTGAAACTCTGTACAGTCTTTATAAAAAGACCGACACCCCATGGGATTGGTTGCCTAAATTGCAAAAACTAGCACATTCTTTTGGCATGGGCTTCTTCTCAACTCCGTCTGACCCGTCTGGCGTAGATTTCCTTGAAGGGTTGAATGTCCCTGTTTATAAGATTTCTAGCTTTGAGATTACTGATATTGGTCTTATAGAAAAAGTTGCCCGTACAGGTAAACCAATTATCATGTCTACAGGAATTGCAGAAGAAGAAGATATACAACTTGCTGTGGATACATGCCGGAAGGTGGGCAATAATAATATCTTGCTTATGAAATGCACCTCTTCTTACCCCGCGCCTTTGGAGGAGGCCAATCTGCGAACCATCCCAGATATGAAGAAGCGGTTTAACGTTAGGGTTGGTCTTTCTGACCATTCTATGGGTAATACAGTTGCATGTACTGCTGTGGCTTTAGGCGCAGAGATGGTCGAAAAGCATTTTATCCTTGACCGACGCCTTGGAGGACCAGATGCTGCATTCTCTATGGAACCCGAAGAGTTTAAAGAAATGGTTGAAAGAATCCGTGATGTTGAAAAGAGTCTCGGAAGGGTTAAATATGAGCTTAGCGAAAAAGGAAAACAAAACCGTCATTTCTCAAAGTCTCTTTTCTTTGTTAAAGATATGAAGGCAGGAGATACTATTACTGTAGATAATATGAGTGCAATACGGCCAGGGGATGGTATGCATCCCAAGTATTATAATGAACTCATAGGAAAAACAGTAAAAAAGGATGTAGAGAAGGGAACCCCAGTTGATTGGAAACTCGTTAATAAGTAACCTATTATAAAAATTATGGGCAAAACATTCATTATAGCAGAAATGTCGGCGAATCATAATCATAATAAAGATATCGCCATTGAGACAATAAAGGCCGCTAAGAAAGCAGGAGCGGATGCAATTAAGATACAGACCTACTCATCTGAAACGGAAACGTTAGATTGCCGTAAACCTGATTTTCTGGTTGGCCCAGGATTATGGGAAGGAGAGACTTATTTTAGCCTCTATCGCAAGGCTGATACTCCCTTTGAATGGCATGAAGAGTTATATCGTGTAGCTAGAGAAGAAGGATTGATTTGTTTTACCACGCCTACAAATAAGGAAACAATTGATTTTGTAGAAACATTTGGTAACCCTATCTACAAAATAGCATCGTTTGATATAATTGATATCCCTTTTATCCGTTATGCTGCCTCAAAGCATAAGCCAATGATAGTTGCTACAGGCATAGCTACTGAAACGGAGATTCGGGAGGCTGTTGATGCCATGCGGCAAGAAGGTAATAATGATATTACATTGTTGAAGTGTACGTCTGCATATCCTGCTCCTATCGATAAGGCTAACCTCTTGACAATTCCTGATATGAAGAAACGCTTCGGTGTTAAGGTGGGCCTATCAGATCATTCTCCTGGTAGTACGGTGCCTATGGCCGCTGTGGCTCTAGGGGCAGAGGTAGTTGAGAAGCATTTTATTATTGACCGTTCCATTGGCGGCCCCGATGCAGACTTCTCATTGAACTTTGAAGAGTTCAAACAAATGGTTGAAGATGTGCGTAATGTTGAAAAAGCATTAGGGACTGTTTTTTATCCCACAGATTCGGAAAAGATTACAGGTCGAAGCTATTGCCGCTCTTTATATGTGGCAGAGGATATAAAAGCCGGAGAGGTTGTCACAGAAAAAAATGTGCGTGCTGTACGCCCGGGATATGGACTTCCAATTAAATATCTGCCACAGATTTTAGGTAAGAAGGTTAACAGAGATCTGGAAATGGGAGATAGATTCTCTCTTGATTTTTTGGCTTAAAATAATAGTCTATGAATTACTGTGTCTGTGCATCAGCTGATTATGGTTATACGGTTCTTAAGACGCTGTTTGAAAAAGGGCTTGATATAGTCTGTATTCTTACAAACAAAAAGTCCCCAGATATTATTGAACTGGCGGAAAAGAATAATACTCCATATTTCGCGGGTAATCCGAGGGAGGGCAAAGCCTTTGAATGGATAAAACAAAATGGATTTGAGTTTGACAATATCTTATCTGTAAACTATCTTTTTATCCTTGAGGGAGATGTACTTTCATTAGCTAAGAAGAATGCTGTCAACATACACGGTTCGTTATTGCCACGTTATCGTGGACGTACCCCAACCGTGTGGTCTGTTATAAATGGTGAAAAGGAGATAGGAGTTACAGCACACTTGATGAATGAACAATGTGACGATGGTGACATTATTCGCCAGGAAGTTCTGACTATTGGGCCTGATGAAACCGCAGGAATGGTAGATGATAGGTTCTTTGAGATGTATCCTAGTTTCGTGTGGAAAGTGGTTCAAGATGTTGAGAGTGGGAATTTCCCACGTATTAAACAAGACCCCAAACTCGCCACTTATTTTGGCCGGAGAACTCCAGATATGGGAGAAATCAACTGGGACTGGCAAAAGGAACGTATTCACAACTGGGTAAGGGCTCAGGCTCAACCTTGGTTCCCAGGTGCTTTTACTTATTGTAATGGTGAGAAAGTTATCATTAATAAAATTACGTATAGTACGCTAGGTTTTATATATGACATGCCAAATGGCTTGGTTGTGTCTATAGAGGATGGTCACCCCATGGTGAAAACACCTAATGGCATTATTAGGCTAGAGGAGTTTGTAAGCAGTGTTGAAATTAAAGAAGCGGATGTCCTAATAGGCAAGCTTACAGATGTGGAGCGCTTGGCTGGAGTGAAATGAAATCATTATTATAGAAAAAATATGGAAATGTTTAAGAACAAAAGAATCATGGTTGTAGCTGCACATCCTGATGATGAGCTACTTGGCCTTGGGGCTACCATGCATAAATTCATAAAAGAACAGGGTGCAGTCGTTCATGCTGTAATCCTTGGTGAAGGCATTACTTCCCGTTCTGATACCCGTGATACAGAAAAGTGGAAAGAAGTGTTGGAGGCTCATCATGCGAATATGAATGCGGCAGGATCACATATTGGTTTTGCCTCTATCCATAGTTATAACTTCTCAGATAATCGATTTGATTCTCATGCCTTGCTGGATATTGTTAAAGTGGTGGAGAAAGAAAAAGAAGAGTTTAAACCAGATATTATCTTCACCCACAATGCCGGTGATTTAAATGTTGACCACCGTTACTCATTCCAAGCAGTAATGACAGCCACCAGGCCAATGGCAGAAGAAGGAGTTACTACAGTGATTTGTTTTGAGACTCAATCTGCAACAGATTGGCAATACTCTCGACATCCTGAGCAGTTCCATCCCAATCTCTATGTTGAGATAAGTGAAGAAGACCTCCAGGCCAAGATAGATGCATTGAAGGAGTACAAGTTTGAGATTAGAGAGTACCCACACCCAAGATCAGAGAAAGCATTACGCGTATTGGCTGAGTATAGAGGATATACTAGCGGCTGCATGATGGCTGAGGCGTTTGAGGTTGTGAGGATGATAGAGAGAGGATAATTTCTTTTTCAGAATCTTCGAGTTATAATGGATTCTAGATACAAGCGATTAGGGAAGAATACCGCATTGGTTTTTATGGGAAGTGCAGGGAGCAAGATCATTACGTTGCTCATGCTCCCATATTATACTCGTATTCTCTCAACAGCAGACTATGGATTGTCAGATCTAATTGCTACCTATGCTAGTATCATGACATCTGTTGTGTCGTGCTGCATTGCTGATGCAATCTTCGTATTCCCTAAGAATGCGGACCGTGAGAATCAAAAGAAATACTTTTCCTCTGGATTCGTATTCTCAATCGCAAGCTATGCTCTATGGGCCATAATAACGTTAATCGTGAGCTGCGTTGGCGGCGGGGGCACAATAACGAGTTACGCTTGGTGGATATATGCGATGACTATCAGTTACGCTATTCAAGGCTACCTACAGCAGTTTAACCTAGGTACCGACAAAATGGTAGTTTATAGTACTACAGGAATCGTTCAAGTTGGTGGTATGGCGATTCTTGCATTTGTGTTGATGCCAGAATATGGTCTGCAAGGGTACCTTCTCTCCATTATGATTGCGAATATTATAGCAGCTATTTTTTCATTGGCTGCATCAAAGTCATATAATTTCTTCAGTTTAGGATTAATTGACAAGTTTCACCTTACTGAGCTTCTGAAGTATGGAATCCCTCTTATACCAAATACCATCATGTGGTGGATAGTAAACGGTATTAATCGACCAATTATGGAGGCTAATCTTGGGCTTGATGCTATAGGTATTTATGCGGTGGCAAATAAATTGCCCGCAGTGATTACGATGTTATTTGGAGTTTTTTCGAGCGCATGGGGTGTTACCTTATTAGAGGAGTTTGGAAAGTCGGATTTCAACAGATTCTTTAATAAAACGATGAAGGTGATATTCTTTGGAATAGCTATATTCACCGTGTTATTTATATTAGGTAGCAAATTAATCGTTAGGGTATTTGCTGCACCAGAGTTTTTTGATGCTTGGCGATATGTGCCGGTTCTTTCAGAGGGGGTATTGCTCTCATGTATGAGCGGCTTAATTGGAGGGATATTCTCTGCAGAAAAGAAGAGTAAGTATTTTTTCTATAGCAGTATATGGGGTGCTGGCTCTTCCTTGGTATTAACTCTGCTGGGAGTTAAGATGATGGGCCTGATGGGCGTTTGTCTTGCTGTGGCATTCTCTTTCTTGGTTATGGTCGTAGTGCGCCTGAGTTATGCATGGAAACATATTAATTTGTTCAGTGTAAGGTATTACACAATAATGATTTTATTGGTAACGGTTGTTAGTGCAGTGGTGATCTTGTCAGAATCTCTGGTTTATACATTACTCACGGGATTAGTGGCTGTATCAATTATGATTCTCATGAATCGTCAAGAATTGAGTGGGCTGTTGCAGCTTGTAAAAAGTAGAATTAAACGTTAGTTATTATATTATTATAGATGAGAGTATTGATTTATGCGACGAGCATGAAAGGTTGTCAGGAGGGAAGTGCTCTTGAGGAGGCCTTGTATCATCTTGATAAAGGGGATGAAGTGTTCTATTTGCACTGTGGTTCGTGTATGAAAGGGTGCTTTGATAACCCTACATTTAACAGCGCGATATGTAAAGAGTGTCAGTTCTTTCTCCATAATAGAACTTTACATTATCTTCCGAAGGAATGCATCCATTCTGTGAACGAGTATTATAATGAGGATGTAAAGAAAGAGGTTGAGAGTTTCGAAATGCCAGAAGGAGATGCTGAGACTGTACGTTCTTTTACCTATAAGGGTGTTGACGTAGGATATGGAGCATTCTCTTCATATATTTCTTTGACTCGAAATTTGAATCCAAAAATGGAAGGGGATGTCAAGCGTTATTTCAAAAGTATGTTCAAGCAGGAAATAGCTTTGACATTGATAGGGGAAAGGATTATTAATGAATTTAAGCCAGACCTTATAGTTTTCCATAATGGTCGTTTCGCTCAGTACAAACCTTTTTTAAACCTTGCACGAAGCAAGCATATTAATTTTATTGCCACCGAAACCAATCTTGGAAGTGATGGTGAAGGCTTAAAGAATAATTTTTATAATACTATTCCTCACGATACTGATGCATATCTGACTGCGTTTGAAGAAGCATGGGCTAATTGCAAGGATGAAGCTAAACGAGAGAAGATAGGAAAGAGCTTCTTTGAAAACCGTAGATTTGGGAGATACGCTGGTGATAAGATATATGTTAAGGACCAGAAATATGGAAAATTGCCCGAACAATGGGATTATGATAAAGAACATATCGTGATTTTTAATAGTTCTGAAGACGAATATGCAGCTATAGACAAAACGGTAGATGACTTGGCTCTATTTAAGAATCAACTTGAAGGCATCAAGACTATTATGAATCGCTATTGTAATGATATAACAAAGCAGTTTGTGTTGAGAATACATCCGAATTTGAAAGGTATTCCGTACGATTATCATACAGATTTATATAAACTGAGTTACCCCAATCTTGTTGTTGTGACTCCAGAATCAGATATCAGTTCTTATGCTTTAGTAGATGCTGCAGATAAGGTGATTGTGTTTGGTTCTACAATTGGTATAGAATCAGCATATTGGCATAAGCCTGTTATATGTTTAGCACATTCATTCTACCTAAAATTGGATGTGGCATATAATCCAAAGAATGTAGAAGAACTATGGTCATATATTGACACGAAAGACTTGAAAGATAAGTATAATGATGATATTTTGAAATTCGGCTATTTATTTATGTCGGATGATAGCTTTGAGAGATTTAAGTATATTAATAATGGAGTTTACCATTATAAGTTATTAGGGAATGACTACGAATATCCTCGATACTGTAAGTTATTTGGATCTACTTTCCTATATATGATATTTAGTGGGGTATATAAAAATTTTTGCAGAAAAGTATTGAAGGGTGATTTTAATAAAGTCCCTGTATAAATTCTTATAAAATGAATCAAGAAAATTTGATATTTGGTGCCTTAGCATACGATGACAAGGCAAATCCTAGTCCAAGTCTAGGCTTGTCGAAGATTAAGACGGGTCGTGTATTTGAGATTTATATAAAAAACGCTATAGTTAGTCTTATATCAGCCAAACGCAATAATCCTGAATCAGGAGTAGGCTTGGTTGTCAATATAGAATTGGAAGATAAATGGAAAAGGATGTTGGAAGATAACGGCATTCTTGTTTGGGTGTGCCCTTTTGATAAGTTCAAAATGCCTGACTGGCTGGTATATTCTCTGTCGTACTATAAATTATGTGCGTTTGACTACGTGTTAAACAATACCGACTTCAAGAGATTCTGCTTCATTGATTGTGACACCATAAGTTTCAAAAACTATGCGGATTTATGGGTGGAATGTGATGATGCTTTTATGATAGTACCTAATGATGAACCATATTATGCAAAGGTTCGTAAAGAGATAAATGAATTGTATACCCAATTGTATAACAAAGATGAGAGAACATTAACTCATTATGCATCAGGATTTATTATAGGGGAGAGGAAATCCTTACTCGAAATCATCCGAATCTGTCAAGACGTGTATAATAGACTAATGGTGTTGCCAAAAATAGTGGCAGAAGGAGGTGACGAGATTGTGTGGTCTATCGCCCTGGCTGATTATAAAGGAATTATAAAGAGTCCAAAAACTTATTGTCTATTATCATTTGCTACTGCGACAAGTTATTGGATTGATAAGCAAGATTATACTGACGAAAACGTAGTAATGTGGCATCTCCCGGCGGATAAACGCTATTCGATGATATGGGCTTATAATTACTTTGTCAAAAAAGGCAATTTACCCCCTGTAGAAAAGATGGCTAAAGCTTCAAGAATAAGGAATGTAAAAACGAAATATTCTATTCTCGCTTTGCAAGCTATCTTAGAGGACAAAACAGTAATTATGAGAAATATCAAAAAAATATTCTGCAAAAGAAGATAGGATATATGATAAGGAAGAATCGTTTATCGCCATTCTTAACTGTTTGCATGTTGTTTGCTTGTACACCCTTTTTAGGGCAGCTTGCTCACGATGTGATATACGATTATGTGGGAATTGTATTCCCTTTCGTTCTCTTGCTATTCTTTGTTAAGAGGAGGAATAATAGGAAAATTAATAGTAAATTGGTAGGTTTGTCTATTGGGGCGATTCTTTCTATTCTTCTCTCTTTTATTATAGTTGGCGGTGGTTTAGGAAGTGTGATAGGTAATATTGGATTTGTTGTTTTCTTTTTTGTTTTTTACCATGTGCGGTTTGGAGATTTGGAATTCGAGCATTATGTTAGATTGTTGGGAGTATTTCAAGTTTATTTAGTTATAGCGGCAATATTTTCAGGATACGTTGGATGGGGAAGTGCATCATCAGAGGAGGCATATTTTATGGGGAATAACCCAAATACACTTGGAACTCAATGTGTAATAAATTTTGCTTTTTTCTTTTTGATGCCTATTAAAAATAAATTTAAGCAGATTTTTTTGTTGTCTTCAAGTGTGTTGCTTTTGGTGATGTCAGGTACGAGAACGTGTATGTTTGTGTTACTTGTTTTCTTGTTTTTGTTTTACATAAGTAGAAATAAAGTATGGAAATTCGGGTGGATAAAAGTCTTTTGCTTCTCGTTGATGGTTCTTGGTATACTATTCCCTCTTTTTTATTCGGTTATTTTTCCAGAAATGGCTGTAATCGATGCACTAACAGAATATAGTGTAGAGAATTTTGACAAACAAGTTTTTTCAGGACGGGAGGTTATTTGGGGAGGTGCATGGAATCAGTTGTTGTCATCTCCATTGAATTTCATGTTTGGTATCGGATCACATTTCTATATTAATAACTCTTACTCTTATTTCGGGTCTGATTTTGAAATGAATTCAAATTTCCATAGTGCCTTCTTCTCTTTATTTATATGTTGTGGATTGGTTGGGTATGTATTATTAATGAACTTATATGCAAAGCTCGTGTTAACAAAGAGAATCCTATCGAACGGGAAAAGGTCTGATATGAACGTTTACTTCCTGCCCTTTATGATAATAGGTTTGTCTGAATCTACATTATTTGGTGGAAGCATTGGTATTCAATTGTTTATTATGCTTTCAATGTTACTTAATAGTGAAAAGGTTCTAGAGAGAGTAAAAAAATGCTGAAGAGCCAGAGAAATATGAAGAATATATTTTATTTCTACAAAAAACAGAAGAAGATTAATTCTATTAACCTTCATTCAAGAAATATTATTGGTATTTTGAAAGAACAATTATTGTGCTCAATTACAGAGACTTCAGATGTGGGAGTGGCAAATAGCCTTAATGCGGATGATGATGTTTTTTTTATACCCTTTGGAGGTTTTGATTATAGACTTTTCAAAATAAGAAAATTCTCATCTGTAGTTCTTGTATTTCATAATATTACACCACCGAAGCATTTTTTGTGGGATGATATTCCAATGGCAATTTTTGCTTTATTGGGATATATTCAGTTATATTTTTTATCAAAAACAAAGGCGCGATGGATTACTGTTAGTGAATTTAATGCTTCATTATTGAAGAAATACAATGTTGATGCTAAAGTATGCCCATCTATAGTAGAAATACCACCCTCAAGTATTCATGAATGTAGTAAATCGGAAGAACCGTCTGTGATTTATGTAGGCCGAATAGTTCAAAATAAACAATGCTTTGAATTATTAGATATTGTCTGCAAGGCTTCTGAGCAGCTAAAACAGAAGGCTATTTTTTACATAGTTGGAAATGGAAAGGCAAGATCTTCTTATTTTAAAGAATATATAAATAAAATTAGAAAACTTGAAAATCACCCTTATTTAAAAGTAGAGTGGAAAGAAGGGCTAAATTATAATGATCTTACAAAACTATATGCTCAGTGTTGGCTATATGTTACAATGTCTAAGCATGAGGGCTTTGGTGTTCCGGTTTGCGAGAGTGTGGCTTGTGGCACACCAGGATTATATACTCCCTGTGGGGGGCAGGAAACTATACTCAATAATTGTGGTGTCGTAAATGCTGAAGATTTTTCTAACCAGATTGTAAGATATATAAAATCGGCCGACGAGAGGTCAACACTGCTCTCACAGCAAAAAAAATATGTAGACACATACATGAGTCCAATAATAGACAATAAAGTGAAAGAAGTTTTCGGTAATTTCTGTAAATAGGATATCATATGATAATAACAAAGACGCCATTTAGAATGTCCTTTTTGGGTGGTGGGACAGATATGCCTGCTTTCTTTAATGAACATGGTGGTGCGGTAATTTCAACCACTTTTGATAAGTTTTGCTATGTGAATGTAAGGCATATGCCTCCATTTCATCCATACATTTCAGAATTGGTTCATAACCGCTTTGAGCGTGTAAATAATGTGGAAGAAATAGAACATCCGCTGATTCGTGAGTGCATGAAACTTCATGATATACATGAGATACGTCTTACATACGAAGGAGATTTGCCTGCACGTACCGGACTTGGCACGAGCAGTACGTTTGCGGTAGGCATGTTGAATGCATTCTGTGCTTTGAAAGGAAAGATGATGAGTAAGAGGCAGCTTGCTCAAGAAGCAATTCATGTTGAACGTGATATTTTACAAGAACATGGAGGATGGCAAGATCAGGTGGCTGCTGCATACGGAGGATTAAATCGTATCGATTTTCATGACCATGATTTTTCGGTGCGACCTATTATCATCAGTCCAGAGCGAAAAAAAGAACTTGACGAAAATTTGCTATTATTCTATACTGGTGTACAACGCTTTTCATCCGAGATACAGGCTGACACATTTGCAAAGCCTGTTGACAAAACCAAACAATTGCTTGACATGTTGGCATTAGTAGATGAAGCAGAGAAGGTGCTGACAGACAAGGGAAAAAGCCTGAATGAATTCGGAAAACTTCTCGATACTACGTGGAAGTTGAAGAGAGAAACTGGCAGTAAAGTGAGCAACGGTAGCATTGATGAGCTGTATGATATAGCTATAAAGGCTGGTGCTCTAGGTGGCAAACTTCTTGGTGCTGGCGGTGGAGGGTTCTTGCTTTTCTATTGCGAAAAAGATAAGCAAGAGAATCTAAAAATGGCTTTAGACAATCTGATGATAGTTCCTTTTAACTTTGAAAATGATGGCGCTCAAGTTCTTTATTATGCACCTGTGGAGTATTCTCCTCGAAAAGAAATAATTCTTAAATAAGAGTGTTATGGATTTAAGATTGGAAATACATCTCGATCATTTAGTTGAACGCTATTCCAAACTGGAGGTATGCAAAGAGGATATTAAGGCAGCCTACGAACTACTCGAAGCAGCATACAATGCTGGCCGTAAACTCCTTGTTTGTGGTAATGGCGGTTCTGCATCTGACTCTGAGCACATAGTGGGTGAGTTGATGAAAGAGTTCAAACTAAAGCGCAAGGTTTATAGTGATCAGGCTACAGCGCTAAAAGCAATTGACCCAGAATTAGGACAGGTGCTAGCTAATAACTTGCAAGGTGCATTACCAGCTATTTGCTTAACAGGTCATTCTTCTTTGACTACAGCATTTATGAATGATGCAAATGCTGACTTGGTTTTTGCCCAGCAGGTGAATGGTTATGGCAAACCTGGAGATGTATTCTTGGGTATTTCCACTTCTGGTAATAGCAAGAATGTGCTTTATGCTGCAGTGAATGCCAAAGCAAAAGGACTTAAAGTTATTGGTCTTACTGGTGCAAAAGAAAATAAACTGATGAAGTATGCAGATGTGTGCATCCGTGTACCTGAAACCGAGACCTATAAGATACAGGAGCTTCACCTACCAGTGTATCACTGCCTGTGTCTAATGTTGGAGGATCATTTCTTTGGAGAATAAAAGATGAAAGTAGTAATAATGGCTGGCGGGAAAGGAACCCGCATCGCATCCGTGAAGAGTGATGTGCCCAAACCCATGATTCCTATCTGCGGCAAGCCCATTCTTGAGTGGCAGATAGAGAATCTGAAAGCCTGCGGATTGACGGACATTACGTTGGTCATTGGTTACATGGGCCATGTGATTAAGGAGTACTTCGGTGACGGAGAGAAGTTTGGTGTCAAAATTAGCTACTTTGTAGAGGATATCCCGTTGGGAACAGCTGGAGCCTTATTTAAGATGCCGGAACTGACCGAGGACTTCCTGCTGCTTTGTGGTGATGTGATACTGGATGTGGATTTCAACCGCTTCATAGAGTTCCATCAGGCGAATCATGCTTGGGCCAGTTTGATGGCGCACCCTAACGGCCATCCTTACGACAGTTCTTTATTGGTGACAGAGATTCTCCCACCCCAAGTAGCTGGTGGCAATCCTGTGGATACTCATCGAGTTGTTAAATGGATGAACAAAGAGGATGAACGGCTATATTATAAGAATCGTGTAAATGCTGGCATTGAAATAATCTCTCCTGAGTTACTGAGAGAAACCAAGAAAAACTTTATACCTCGTCACCCAGAGACTCCTGATAAGATAGATTTGGATAGAGATGTACTTAAGCCCAATATCAAGGGCGGTCGTATCTATGCATATGACACTCCTGAGTATATCAAAGATATGGGTACTCCTGATAGGTTCTATGAGGTGGAAGAAGATATCAAGAGTGGAAAGGTAAAGGCAAGAAACCTTAAGAACAAGCAAAAGGCAGTTTTCCTTGATCGCGATGGCACTATTAATATGTATGTCGGTTTTTTAACGAAGCCGGAACAGTTTGAACTTATCCCAGGAGTAGCTGAAGCAATTAAGAAGATTAACATGTCTGGTTATCTGGCTATTGTAGTTACCAACCAACCTGTCATTGCTCGTGGTGATTGTTCCTGGGAAGAACTTCAGGAAATCCATAATAAGATGGAGACTGAGTTAGGTAAGAAAGGAGCCTTTGTGGATGCTATCTATATTTGTCCTCATCATAAAGATAAAGGCTTTGTTGGAGAGCGTCCGGAGTATAAGTATGATTGTAATTGTAGAAAGCCAAAACCAGAACTCCTTATTAGAGCGGCAGAAGACTTTAATATTGATTTGAAACAATCTTTCATGATAGGTGACAGCGATAATGATTTGAAAGCCGGAATAAATGCTGGAGTGAAAGAGTCTTTAATTGTAGATTCTAAAGGGGACAAAGATATTTTGTCATTTTTAAACACAATACTTATCCAATGTGAAGCAAGATGAGAGATGAAAAGAAGTGTATACTGATTATTTCGGCAATTTATCCTCCAGAGCCAGTGGTATCAGCAAAGCTTTCTGCTGACTTATATCAGGCATTGAAGGTTGATGGAAAGTTGGTAAAAGTGCTCCATCCCAAACCCACAAGGCCTAATGGATTTAAGATTGATGGATATTTGTCGCCTAATGAGGATGAGGTAACGACGAATTCATATACTTGTCCTCAGTCGTCTTTATATGGAAGATTTAAAGAAAGTTTCAGTTTTGGGTTGGAGTGCGCAAAATACATAAGCGAGCAACATCAAAAGATTGCCTGCATTTATGTGAACGCATGGCCTTTAGTGTCACAGTATCATATCGTGAAAGCGGCTAACAAATACAGAATACCTGTGGCGATGCATGTGCAGGATATTTACCCGGAGTCGTTGACGAATAAATTGCCGTCATTTTTGGGGAGTTTATTAAAAGCATTGTTGCTTCCTATGGACAGATATATTCTAAGGAATAGTACTAAAGTGATTGCCATATCGGAGAAGATGAAGGCCCATCTTGTAGAGACCCGTGGTATTGATGTGGAGAAAGCATCAGTGGTAATTAATTGGCAGGATGAGGCAGAGTTCTTGGAATATCAGATGAGTGCAGGTGCGGTACCAGTGGAGCATGATAAGTTTACATTTATGTATATGGGTAATATTGGACCTGTGGCAGGGGTTGATTTGCTGATAGATGCTTTTGAAACGGCACAACTGAGGGAGGCAATGCTTGTGATTGCTGGCTCAGGATCTATGAAGGAGGCTTTGAAAGAAAAGGCAAAAAATAATCCAAATATTGAGTTCTGGGATGTGCCTAATGGTAAAGTGCCCGAAATACAGTCTAAGGCTGACGTTATGATGTTGCCCATCAAGAAAGGAGCAGCTTCAAGCTCAATACCCTCAAAATTGCCTGCATATATGTTCTCTGCCAAGCCTATAATAGGATCAATGGATGTAGATAGTGATACAGCCATTGCGATTAAAAATGCCAACTGTGGTGCAATAGTAGAACCAGAGAATAAGATGGCTTTAGCACAAACCATGAAAGAGTTGTCTGAGAAGGATAGAAAGATTCTTAATGAAATGGGCTCAAGGGGACAGCAGTATGCTTTAGAGCATTTTTCTAAGAACTCCAATTTAAAGAATCTGAAGCAAGTAATTTACGAACTATTTTAGCATCGATATATATGAGTAACATTAGATTTAGACTAGCAAAACCAAGTGATGCAAAGCAAATTGCGTATGTACATTATCATATTAGAGACAAGTACGACCAAGGATTCTTTGCGCAGGTAAACTATTCTTTTTTGGTTAAGTACTATAAGGTAGTGCTCAATGACCCCTGCGAAGTTGTCGTTTGTGCTGAAGACGATAATAAAAAGATTGTAGGCTTTTGTAGCGCCTCACTTGATGCTGAAAGACAATTTAGAGGTATGAGAAAGAATAAATGGGGATTTGTGTTACCATTAATTACTTCTGCTCTATCGAATCCAAGTTTGATAAAAAGTGCACTAGATAGATTTAAATCTACAAAAGGCGAATCTAACAACGAGTACGTCACTTCAAAGGGACCGCGTGCAGAATACTGGGGCTGGCTTTCTGGTAGAAATGATTCTGACCAATCAGTTATTATGCAAGACATCATGTTCTACATTATGAAGATGTTTGGTGCTGAAAAACTTTTCTTCGAAGTGGATAAAATCAATAAAAAGATATTTAAGTTCCACAAAATAAATGGAGCTGAGGAGGTTAAGACCTTTACTATGCCAGATGGTCGAGAGAGGGTTGAACTTGTATATGATATGAACAATTATAATTTTAAATTAAAATAATATGGATATTAAAGATTTTGTTGCAAATTTTGCTGATCAGTTTGATGATACTGATCCTGAGATGATTACTGCTGGTACTGCATTTCATGATTTAGAAGAATGGAGTTCGCTTATAGCTCTCTCTGTTCTTAATATGGTTAATAAACAGTATGGTTACAATATGACTTTCGATGAAATGAAGCCATGTGTAACAGTTGAAGATTTATTTAATTTTGTGGCATCAAAAGTAAAATAATGGCTAATCCGTTTTCACTCGAAGGAAAGACCGTCCTCATTACCGGAGCCGCATCCGGTATAGGACGGGCAACGGCCAAGGAGTGCGCCAATATGGGCGCCACCCTAGTTCTGTTTGACCTGAATGAAGCAGGCCTTGCATCTGTGAAAGCAGACATAGGTGACGAGAGTATTGTGACAATGGCCCTGAACTTGACGGACTATGATGCACTTTGCAATGCTGTAGAACAACTCCCGAAATTAGATGGTGTGTTCAGCAATGCAGGTATTGTGTTGTCTTTGATGGCAAAGTTTAGCAAGAAAGAGGATATGGAGAAGATTTTCAATGTGAATACCTTCTCCCATATCAATCTGATTCAGCAGCTAATCTCTCAGAAAAAACTGAATAAGGGCGCCTCAATAGTATTCACGTCATCTATGTCTGGCGTGTATGCCGGATTGGTTGGTGGCAGTCTTTATGGTTCAACCAAGGGTGCCATTGTTGGTTATTCCAAGGCTTTGGCCATTGAGCTAGCTCCTCGTGGTATCCGTGTAAATACTATTCATCCGGGAATGATTGAGACACCTCTTACCAAGAACACGGCTCTATCACAGGATGTGCTGGATGAAGATGCAAAGAATTATCCACTTGGTCGTTATGGTAAACCAGAAGAAGTGGCTTACGCAGTTGTTTACCTGCTGTCGGATGCAACAGTCTGGATGACCGGATCTCAGTTGCTTCTTGACGGTGGCTATTCCGTAAAATAATAATTATGGAAACTTACAAAGAATCAATCATCTCGGGTTTGGAACGCCTTTTGGCTGACCCGAAGTGCTTTCTTCTGGGAGAGGACATAGCAGATCCCTACGGTGGTGCATACACGCTCACCAAAGGAATGTCAGCCAAATTTCCCGGCAAGATTATTAACACCCCAATGTCTGAACAAGGCTTCACCGGCCTTGGAGTTGGAATGGCATTGGCGGGTTACAAACCTATGATAGAAATCATGTTCGGTGATTTCAGCACACTGATTATGGACATGATCCTCAATCACGCATCCAAGTTTGTAGAGGGCTTTGAAAAGAAACTGCACTTGGTGGTACGTGACCCAATGGGTGGCTATCGAGGCTATGGCGCTACACACAGTCAGAGTCTAGAGAAACTGTATGTAGGCTTGCCCAACATAGCTGTTATCTCTCCCTCTGTACTCCATGAGCCGGGTGACCTGCTGGTGAAGGCTATGGAACTGGGTGTGCCGGTCATCTTCGCTGAGAACAAACTGGACTACACCCGTAAAATGTTCAAAGCAGAAAAGATAGCTAGTGCCTTTGATATCCAATATCACGGTGGCGATTTCCCAATTGCAGAAGTGGCATTCCCTGATGAGGAAGCAGAAGTGACTATTGTGAGCTATGGTGGATTGATTAGCCCGTTGCTCCAGACACTCTACGACCTTTATATGGAAGAGGAAGTGGCCGTGAGATTACTGGACATCTCCAGTTTGAGTCCCATGGACTTTGATCTGTTGCAAAGCCTGCTGAAGGACAGCAAGAAGGTGTTGACTGTAGAAGAAGGCCATATTCCGTTTGGCATTGGTGACACCATTATCAGTCAGATGGTACAGCGTGGACTGAAAGCAGAGTTTAAGACCATTGGGGCTAGTCAGCACATTATTGGAACCTCGAAGGAGGCTGAGGCGCTGGCATTGCCACAGATGGAAGATATCAAGAATGTAGTACTTAACTGGTAAGGAGGAGCTGGCAATGGATAAGAAAGAAGTATTATACAGAATGATGCTCATCCGTGAGATGGAGCATAAGATTGAATCTCTGTTCTCCCAGGGCTTACTCCGTGGAACCACCCACTGCTGCATTGGGCAGGAGGCAGTTCCTGCTGCTATGAGCTACCTGATTGATATCAACCGTGACTACCTGTGTAGCGGTCACCGTGCTCACGGTCTCTCGATGATGATGACCATGAAGCCCGAAACCCTGCTGGGTGAAATAATGGGTAAGCCCTATGGCATGGCCAAAGGACTTGGCGGTAGCCAGCACGTCTATTATAAAAACTATTTCACCAACGGAATCACCGGTGGTATGGCTACTATAGCAACGGGTATTGCATTTGCCTTGAAGCAGGAAAAGACGGATGCCATCAGTGTGGTGGACTTTGGTGATGGAGCTATGAACGAAGGTTACGTATTGGAAGCCTTCAATCTGGCTGCAGAGATGAAGCTCCCGGTACTCTACATTCTGGAGAATAACGGTTATGCCATGAGTACACCCGTAGAGACTGCTAATCCTTTTATGGTGTTTGAAGACCGTGTGAAGGGATTTGCATTGCCTTACACCCGTGTTGAGGCCAGTGATTTTGACAATCTCTATAGCGTACTGGAAACTGCTGTGAAGAAAGTCCGCGAAACCCGCGAACCTCAGTTCGTGGAAGTGCTGACCCATCGTTTCTGTGGCCACAGCAAGAGCGATAAGCGTGCTTACATACCCCAGGAGCGTGATGACTATTGGCACGAGCACGACTGCATCAAGAGTGTGGCCAAACAACTCTCTGAGGCAGAGGTGAAGGAAGTGGAAGAAAGCGTTGCTGCTGAAATTGAGCGTGTTTACCAGTACTGTATAAACCACTGATGAAATACGTTAAGCTGCCCGAAGACAAGCAACACAAATTACCCTTCTATCTGGCGATGGAAGAGTACCTTGCAGAACACTGTGGGGAAGACCTGCTATTCACTTGGCAGGTTGAACCCACAGTCATCTTCGGACGCAATCAGGTGATGCTGGCAGAAGTCAATGTGGACTATTGCGAGCAACACCATATTCAATACTACAGAAGGAAGAGTGGGGGCGGCTGTGTGTATGCAGATAAGGGGAATATTATGATTTCCTATATCACGCCCAAAGTCACTTCGGATGTAGCATTTAATGAGTTTCTGAACAATCTGGCAGAGGTACTGAGAAAGTTGGGATTTGATGCTGTCAAGACAGAACATAATGATATTCTGATAAGCAGCAGAAAGGTTTCCGGCAATGCACTCTTCCAGAAAGAAAAGGCAAGTATTGTTCACGGAACATTAATGTATGATGTGGACATACAGACCTTGATGGAGGCTATTACTCCTCCTAAACAAAAGCTGGAGAAACACGGAATAGAGTCGGTAAGACAACGTGTAGTGAATTTGAAAGAACTAGGACTGAAATTGTCTGTTGAAGAGCTAAGAAACCATATTGTACAATGCCTGTGCGATGGCGAGAAGGTGCTGACAGGGAATGAAGTCCACGAGATAGAGAAGATAGAACAAGGGTATTATGCCCCAGAATTCTTAAGAGCGAAGTAAATGACAGATCTGATTATTATAGGTGCAGGCCCCGGAGGGTATGAAACTGCGGTAGAAGCAGCCAAGAGGGGAATGACCGTTACATTGATAAATGACGGCCCTCTTGGAGGTGTATGCCTGAACGAAGGCTGTATTCCAACCAAGACCTTCTGCCATTATGCAGGGAAAGAAGAGTTTGCTGCAGTTGCAGAAAGAAAAGAGGTTGTAGTCACCCAACTTAGAAATGGTGTAGCTTACCTTCTGAAGAATCCCAATATCACGATAGTTGAGGGTAAGACCAGTTTCAAAGATGCACAAACCGTTGTTGTAAATGGTGAGGAATATACAGCCAAGGATATTATCATTGCAACAGGTTCTAAGCCTGCTACGCTGCCTATTCCCGGTGCAGATTCAGAGATAGTTCTTACATCTACGGATGTGCTGAACTTGAAGGAATTACCTGAAAGCATTTGTGTGATTGGTGGTGGGGTAATTGGTCTGGAAATGGCATCTTATCTTCATCGTTTTGGGGTAGAAGTAACAGTACTGGAATATGCACCACAGGTTCTTCCCAACTTTGATACGGAGATATCAAAACGATTGAAGCAACTGCTTACCAAACAGGGCATCAAGATTGAAACAGATGCACAGGTAACCGCCATCGATGATGAGGGCTTTGTAACCTACAAGATGAAAGACCAAGAATACAATGTAGAGTGCGACAAAGTGCTGATGGCAGTAGGTAGAACGCCTAACACATCAGGCTTGAATTTGGAATCTGCAGGCATTGCTTATAATAGAAAAGGTATTGAGGTAGATGACAACATGCAGACCTCTGCACCCCATATCTATGCCATTGGTGATGTGAACGGCAAGATGATGCTGGCACATGTAGCCACCTTCCAAGGCACAAGGGCTTTGAACCACATCCAAGGTAAGGATGATAAGATCAATTTTAATCTGGTTCCCGCAGCCGTATTCACCATTCCAGAGGTTGCCTCAGTAGGTTTTACCGAAGCCCAGTGTGATGATGAAGAACTGGATTATAAGGCAGTTAAAGTTCCCTTTGGAGCAGTTGGAAAGGCTGTGGCTATGGGAGAACCTGATGGCTTCTGCAAATTGATTTTTGATAACGAGACGAGAACCATATTGGGATGTCATATCATGGGTGCTCATGCTTCTGATTTAATTCAGGAGGTAGTGATTATGATGAATTTGGGAGTGACAGTCTATGATGCAAAAGACATTATCCACGCTCATCCTACATTGAACGAAATTATACAAATAGCGATACATCAAGTTGAATAATAAACAAAAAAATAGTGTTATGGAATACAAAGATTTAATTATCCCTACCATTAACGTGAATGACACCAAGGTGACTATCAGTGACATTCGCAAAGAGAATTTGGAGTACATCGAAGAAGGTGAAGTGCTCTATAGTGTAGAAACATCTAAAGCCACTGAGGAATACAAGTGTGACTTTGCCGGATATGTTGTTTTGTATGTTGAGGATATGGACGAAGTTGAAGTTGGTAAGAGCGCTGGTATGATTTTCAAGAATCTTGATGATGCCAAGGCTAAGTTGGCTGAAGTTGAAGAGGTAAAGAATAAGGCGAAGAAGTTGGCTTCTGTGAATGCTTCTAAGAAGGCCATTGCCTATGCAGAAGAGAAGGGTGTTGATATTACTTTGATCCAGAAGGATGGTATCATCAAGACCCAGGATATTGATGAATGGATAGCTAATCATAAGTAAGGAAAGGACGGATATGAATATTAGTACGATTAAGGGAGTAAGAATGGAAGCCATTGCGGCTTGCGTTCCTGAGAATAAAGTAGATAATCTGGAGTTCGCCAAGAGTCACTTTGAGGAGGATATGACTTCCACACTCAAAGCACTTGGTGTGCTGGAGCGTCATGTGGCCGTTAAGGAAGAAACCACCAGTATGAATATGTGCGTTGCTGCTGCAGAGAAGATCTTTGCAGAAGGTAGCGTGAAGAAAGAAGATATTGGGGCAGTTATCTATGTGACATTAACTCCTGATTTCCTGATGCCCAACAACTCTACTTATGCCCAACACCTGCTTGGTTTGGGTAAGGATGTGGCAACACTGGACATCAATCACGCTTGTCCTGGTTATGTATTTGGTTTATGGAATGCCGCATTGATTGCCCAGAATATGCAGAAAAAGGTGCTTTTGCTGGATGGTGACATTAACTCCAAGTATGTATCTCAATGGGACAAGAGCACGGCTTTACTGTTTGGTGATGCCGGTACGGCAACTGTCATTACTCCTGATGCAAGTGCCCCCGATTGGCATTTCACCTTTATGAGTGACGGCAGCAATCGTGATGCTATTACCGTTAAGTTGGGCATGCGCTATCCTCTGAAAAAAGAGTATCTGGATTATCAGGTATGGGAAGATGGCGGCAAGCGCAGGTTCATTGATATGTATATGAATGGTCGTGCCGTGTTTGACTATGTAGTAGATGTGGTTCCTGAGATTGCCAATGCCTTTATGGATGAGTTAGAAACTAGTGGTGAGGAGTATGACAAACTTGTGCTCCATCAGGCGAACCACTTCATGTTGAAAAAACTGGCAAAGGCCATTGGTTTTGACCATAAGACCCAGATGCCCGTGTGCATGAATAAGTATGGTAATACCAGTTCAGTAAGTATTCCTTTGACCATTTCTTCTGAGTTGCAGGAAGGCACTGACCATATCTTTATGATTGGTATGGGGGCAGGCTTGGCTTCGGGTATTGCGGATTTGAGTTTGAAGGGGGCAAAGGTGTTGGGGGTTATTGAGAAAGCACTATAACAACAGCATCTTTATATCCTTATTATTTGTGAAAAAGGAAGCAGTACTTTTATTTGAATTAGTAAGATTAGGTATAGGGCATAGTAAAATGTGCTCTATACCTAAAGTTATGGACTGGCAGGAGGTGTTCAGACTTACGAAAGAGCAAGGAGTTACAGCGATTGTCCTAGATGGGATTAATAGATGCTATAAAAATGAAATAGAGGTAGATATTGATTTCCAGACAAAGATGGAATGGATAGGACTGGTGGCTCAAATGGAACAACAATACAAGTTGCATGAGAAACATCTGCGTGAGCTAGCGGCATTTTACAAGAAGCATAGCATCAAAATGATGGTGTTGAAAGGTTATGGTTTATCGAAGAACTATAATGAGCCCAGTTATAGACCATGTGGGGATATGGATATCTATCTGTTTGGTGAGCAAGAGAAAGCTGACCATTTGATTCATGATGAACTAGACATAGTTGTAGACAAAAGTCATCACCATCATACGGTTTTTCAGTTTCAAGGAGAGACGATTGAGAATCATTATGACTTTTTGAATATACATGTAAGACCGACAAATAAAAGGATAGAGACGAAACTGAAATCTCTGGTGAACCATAACCTTGAAACTAACGATATAGGCTTCGTCTCTGCGAAGCAGATATGAAGCAGCTGGTTGGACTTCCGTAGCAGAGTAATTATTATGGGGAAAGATGTCGGTTTTTACATGGTTATCAGAAAGCAGGTGACCTCTCGTG
>Ga0265298_10000727_pt1 | contig 48025 bp, 41 predicted proteins | sample AusTroGonzalo_MG_3_FD_193486 | JGI IMG/M metagenome (GOLD analysis project Ga0265298, IMG submission 193486) | Bovine rumen microbial communities from tropical cattle in Woodstock, Queensland, Australia - Gonzalo_01 | ecosystem: Host-associated > Mammals > Digestive system > Stomach > Rumen ...
ACTGCTGGCGAACCACATTATACTCCAAACCAATCCATATGGATATTTTACCAGCACGCCTTTGACTGTCGACAATATAGACGGCGGCTTGTATGTGGTGGTGTACCGTTTTGAACACTCTTGCACATACATGGAGGCTCGTGTCAGGTATCTGAATTCCGACATGGAGATGGTTTGGGAAAGGGTTATGGCAAAGGGCAGTTATATAAGTGTAGCTGCATCTCTTCCGATTGAAACAGGCGGAGCTGTCCTTTCGGGCTACTTGGCATCCCCTGGTCAGTGCTATTTGGACTCTTATACATTCGCAAGCTTTATCGATCCAGACTATGATTCATTAGAGAGCATACAGTTTGCCGATGTTCCTTTCGCTTGCTATCCCAATCCTGCCCAGAACACCGTCAGCATCGCGTTTCCCGATGGCGCCGTCTGCCAGTCGGTCGAAATTTATGCCATCGACGGGCGCTTGTTGAAATCACAGATCTCGAATTGTGATACCGTGGACATCTCTAACCTCGAATCGGGGGTTTATATCCTGAAAACGAGAATGGGTAACAGCCATGAATTCTATACCAAGGTGGTGAAAGAATGAAAAAGGGTTTATATCTTTGCAGCGATATTAACTGCATTTAAAACTTAAAATTTTAAAACTATGAGAAAAAATGTATTTACAACCAGATTGTTTTTATTACTCCTTATGTTAATTGTAAGTTATGGAGCGACATCGCAGTCACTTAAAAAACAGCAATGGAATGTTTATGTTATTCCAACATCATTAGCTATACCCAAATGTACAATGATTTATTATTCCGACGATCGATTTGGACAATTTGCCGGATATACTTATCGTTTGCTATATTCCCAAAGTGATATTATTGATGACGACCCAATCGGTATGTATCGTGAAGATAACGGTAAAATATTCCTAAGAGAACTTATCAATATGATACCATCAGAAGAATATCTTATTTATGATTGGAATCTAAACATTGGTGACACAGCATACGTTCAACACGGAGACTCTAGAACAGGACTTGTGTTGGATGCTATAACAGATACTATAATAAATGATGATAATAGACGTGTTTTTCACCTTTATTATAAAGAAAACATGGAATTGACGGAGATTTGGATAGAAGGCATGGGGAGTGAACTTGGATTCCCTTTTAGCGGCACAAAAAGCAATCCTGTTGCTTTCAATTATTATCCCATGACTACTGATATGCTATGCTATTATGAGGATGATGAATTGTCCTGGGACAATCCTAATTATGACGAATGTGTGATAGGAGGTGTTCTTGGAACCAATGACATCGAAAACATCGAAAGCATCTGTATTTTCCCCAATCCAGCACATGGAGATATTACTATAAAGCATTATGGATCCGATTATGCAATATTAGAAATATACGATGCTTTAGGACGGAAAATTTATGGCGATATTATTGATGGATTAGAAAAGACCATCGATATCACATCATTTCCTGATGGCTTTTATTATGTTGTTGTAAAAAATCTTGAAATTACCAAACAAATGGTGCTTATTAAATATTAATTGTATATGAAACGTTTATTCTTTATAACGGCAGTATTATTATCATATGCCATGAATGGGCAAACTCAATATAAAGGGACATATAATTGCCAGATTGACACGATAATAATCCCGGACACACTATACGGCAACGCCATGTGTTATTCTTGTCATGAAGAGAACCCTTTAGAACCAGATACTCTCTTGACATACTTTAGTAATATGATACAATATATTCCCGATTTAGATTCTACCAAGCCTTTGCATGTTCCACCAATAAAAACAATAAGAGTTAATATAAATATCATTCAAAAAGATGATGGGACAGGAAATTTTGATGATAACGAAGCAACTTATGCAAGAATGAGACAAATAATGGAGTGGACAAATAGTCGTTATGATCGTTGTGCTCCATCAGACCCAATAAGCTGGGTAACCGAATTGCCAAGTTATGATTCAAGAATTAGATTTTCCATTGGTGAATATGGCCAAGAACGTATCTTTTTTTATAGAAATTCCACATGGTGGGAGCCAGATAATGCGAGTACTAATATACAAGATATCAAAGATTATTTGATCACTAATTATCCAGAAAGGCTTGAAAACTTAAATATATTTGTCTATGGCAATCATGACACATCATATAATCATGCATCTGCAACACCACCAAGATTTAACAATTTTGATTATTTTCAATATGTGCGAGCTTTTTATTGGATTCCTGAAGCAGATTGGAGTATATCTGGATTGTTGGCACATGAGTTAGCTCATATTATGGGTCTTCGTCATACATATATTGGTGGAGGAGCATCTCCCATTTCAGATCAAAATGATCCAGAGTTTTTAAAAGACGTCTTCTTGGTATCATTACCAGATATTTCTAATTGTCCTCATCGTTATACAAAAGATATAGATCCTTATGATGTTAATGGTGATAGCGTTACAAATAATATTCTTGGAGGAACTCCCAAATCATATTACATTAGTCCTATGCAAGCAGGTCAAATGCATAGAGCATTAGCATTAAGTTCCGCAAGAAAATATGTTTCATCTGCAAAGTCGGAGATTCCATTAGTAATAACAGATGAACAGATGTGGGATATTGATATGAAACTATATCAAGATTTAGTTATTGAAAATGGAGCAAAACTCACACTTACATGCCATTTAATAATGAATCCAGATACTAGGATTATTATTAAACCAGGAGGGAAACTAACCATTGATGGTGCTGTAATTGGAACCGACATTTTTGAAAAAAATATGTGGCAGGGCATCGAAGTTTGGGGGGACAGCAACGCTGACCAGTTATCGCATCACGGCACATACAATCAGGGTTATCTTGAAATGAAGAACGGAGCCACTATAGAGAATGCCGTATGCGCCGTTGAGCTGTGGCATCCTAACTATTGGGGCACTACAGGGGGAATAATCCATGCCACCGATGCCATATTCCGCAACAATGCCAAAGCTGTGCATGCCCTGAATTACGTCGACCATAACCTGAACGGGAATGAAATAGCCTACAACAGCCAGTTCACCAAATGCAGCTTCATCATTGATGAAAACTATCTGGGAACCGAAACATTCTCCAAACATGTCGACCTGTTCAATGTGAACAGTGTGTATTTCGCGGGCTGCCATTTCTCGGTCAAGCCCCAAGCCAGTGGAGTTTCACCATATTGCATCGGCATCGGAGCCTATGGGGCCGGATTTTTGGTGGAATCATATTGCGAAGAGCCGAACATGCATCCGTCATGTCCTGAAAACGATATGGTGCGGAGCTCTTTCGAAGGATTCAACAATGGAATACTTTCGATCAATGAGAACAGCCAGGCGCGTTCATTCACCGTGAGAGACGCTAGCTTTATCAATAACAACCGTGGAGTATTTATGCAAAACACCGGCTATGCCACCATAGTGCGCAGTGATTTCCGGATAGGAGGAAATTCATCGTGCGGATATGGCATTTACGCTGACGGTGTTACAGGATTTCGTATCGAAGAGAACAGTTTCAGCCCTTGTTATAAGGGGGGAGCGGTTCCAACTTATGGTATCGGCATATTCAACTCGCGAGGTGTCAACGACGTGTATCTCAACACTTTCAACAAACTCACATGCGGCAATATAGCTTATGGTGTGAACCATACCGCTGATGTATTATCGGGAAAACCTTCTGCGTCAATGCCAGGACTGACTTATTCATGCAACGACAATACCGGCAACGACATAGATTTCTGTGTTTTGAAAGACAATGGCACTGGAGGGATAGCGTCGCCTCAAGGCTCCGCAACAGTGCCGGCAGGCAACACTTTCAGCGGCAGCAACTATCATTTCTATAACGGCGGAGACTATGAGGTGAAGTATTTCTGCAACCTTACAGGTATAAATGAAATCCCGGATCCGAACAAAATGCAATATGTCGACTCCGATGCCATAACATACACTAACGACTGCGCGTCTCATTATGGAAACGGCGGGGTGGTCCGCAGCGCGGAAGAAAAAGCCGCACTGGCGGCAATATACCAGTCGTCGGGCGATGCACACGAGAGGATGACGGCTGCCGGAGATATCGTCCGTAGCTGCCTCAACGAAGATGCCACAGATGCCACAGAACTGCGCCAGTGGCTGGGCAACATGCACGAACTCGAATCCGACCGCATGACTGTGGCATCATACATCCAAGAAGGCGACTTCACCAATGCGCAGGCGTTGGCAAACTCATTACCAAGCACTTACAATCTGCAGGGTGACGATTTGTCGGATCACAACGATTACATGACGCTTCTCGGTATGTATCAGACACTGCACAACTCAAACCGCACAATTCATGAGATGACATCATCTGAAAAAGCAACGGTAAAAGATATGGCTGAAAACGGTCTCGGGGCATCACAGCAGATGGCGAGGGCAATCCTCATGACAATCAACGACCGGTACATTGAGCCGTATATATGCCCAGAAATGCCCATAAACTCTAACAGAGGAACTAAATCCGACAACGACAATGTCAATACTCCATCAAACGACTCGGAGCTTTCCGTGACTGTTGCTCCTATCCCCGCAACAACATGGGTGTCAGTCGATTACAAACTTCCATGTGATACTGGCACAGCTACAATGTCGGTTTTCAACTCGCTTGGCGTCAAAGTGATGGAGGTGGAGCTTGATGGTCCACAAGGTACCAAAACATTTGATTTGCAGGGCATGCCTGACGGCGTTTACAGCTATATCGTCAGATGTGGTGAATATCAGAACACGGGAAAAATAGTTATTACAAAATAACATGTAATAAGTATGTACCAAGCACAATAAACTTATCGCATCGTATCACTTAAGAGTTTTATTCGATACTTGACAAATACGAGGCGATAATGGTTAAAACATCTTTTCAACAATCTGCGCGATGCTGATTCCTTCAGCTTGAGCGGTGTAGTTACGGACAAGGCGGTGTCGGAGTACTGGCACCGCTACTTTTTTCACGTCTTCGATGTCGGGCGAGAACTTGCCGCTCATCAAGGCATTGGCTTTGGCACCGATGATGAGATATTGCGAGGCACGCGGACCGGCACCCCAGCTGAGGTATCTGTCGGCCCATTCGTGAGCGCGCTCAGTGCCAGGACGGGTCTTTGAGACAAGATTTACAGCGTATTCGTAGACGTTGTCAGGCACAGGCACACGACGCACGAGCTGCTGGAAATAGAGTATCTCCTCGGCATTCATCACAGCCTCCACCTTGTTGCTGTTGGCTGCCGTGGTGCTCTTCACGACGGCTATCTCCTCCTCATAAGTGGGATAATCGAGCATGAGGTTGAACATGAAACGGTCGAGCTGAGCCTCAGGAAGCGGATAGGTGCCTTCCTGCTCGATAGGGTTCTGCGTGGCAAGCACGAAGAAAGGCTCGCTCAGCTTGTAGGTCTTGCCCGAGACGGTGACGTTTTTCTCCTGCATGGCCTCAAGCAAGGCAGCCTGGGTCTTTGGAGGCGTACGGTTGATCTCGTCGGCAAGGATGATATTGGCAAACACAGGGCCTTTCACAAACTTGAACTGCCGCGACTCATCCAAAATCTCGGTGCCGACGATGTCGCTCGGCATCAGGTCGGGAGTGAACTGTATACGGTTGAAGGTCAAGCCCAGCGCCTGTCCTATTGTGTTGATTAACAATGTCTTGGCAAGACCAGGGACACCTACCAGGAGCACGTGGCCTTGGCAGAATATCGACAAAATGGTATCGTGAATCACCTCGTTTTGCCCAATGATGACTTTTCCGATTTCTTTTTTGAGTGATTCGTATTTATTTACAAGGGCTTTCGCACCGTCAACGTCGTTGTTGTACATGTTTATTGTTTAATGTTCCAATCGAATTGAAAATCACAGTCTTTATATTCGTCGCATATCTTGACGTAGGCCTTGCTTGACTTTGCTTGTATCCATTTGTTGATGGCATCCTGGCGTTGTTTCTGCATCGTCCATTGTTGGATGAGGGCGTAGTCGTCTTTGAGGTTTGCTCTATGTGGTGTGGTTTTCTTCTTGATTATCAACAATCTGTATGCGTCTTTGCCGTCGCTTGTCTTCATCGGCACGGGGTCGCTCACCTCACCCACTTGCAGGCGGTTTATCACCACCGACACTTGCTGGTCGAGGTCTTCGGCGGCAAACATAGTGCTTCCGTCGAGTTCGTTGACGAGCAAACCGCCGTTCACTTTGTCGGCCTCGTCGCTGTATGTCTTCACAGCCTCGTCGAAGGTGATGCTGTCGTTACGGATAAGACTTGCTATATGGTCGAGCTCGTCGTATGCCTGTTGCAGTGCTTCGGGCGACACCTTCAGTGTACGCAGGATATGGCGCACGTTGATATAGTCGCCGCGGCGTTCGATGAGCTGTATGATATGGAAGCCGTATTCTGTCTCGATGACCTCCGATATCTCGCCATCTTTCAGTGCGAAGGCTGCTGCCTCGAACTCAGGCACATAGTCGCCACGTCCTTGGAATCCCAGCTCGCCGCCTTTGTTGGCCGAGCCCGGGTCTTCGGAGTAGATACGTGCCATGGTGGAGAAACGCTCGCCTTTCAAGATACGTGCGCGGATGTCGTAGAGCTCGTTTTTCACTGCCAGCTTCTCGTCGAGGGTGATAGGCGGTTTCTTCACCAGCTCCGCTATCTCAAACTGTGCGCTGACCATCGGGATGGAGTCCTTCGGGATGCTGCGGTAAAACTCGCGCACGTCGCTTGGCGTGGCGCTCACGCCCGACACGATAGAACGCTGCACCTCTTCCATCAGCTGCTTCTCTTTAAGCTGCTCGTGCAAGTCGTCGCGTATCTCGGCGATGTTTTTGTCGTAATATTTCTCAAGTTTCTCGATTGAGCCGAGCTGACTTACATAATAACGCACATAACGCTCCACTTCCGAGTCGATCTGCTCGTCAGTGACGGTGATACTGTCGAGCTCAGCCTGGTTGAGCATCAGCTTGCGGAAGAGCAGGTCTTCCAAGATCTCGCATCTGATGCTTGAGGCACTGCCTTTGACACCGCCCTGCATACGATATTGCAGATACTGCTCCTCAATGTCCGACTGCAGGATGATATTGCTGCCAACCACTGCCACCACCTTGTCGATGACCTGCTGCTGAGCATAACTATTTGTGTTACAAATAGTTACAAGAGCTATTATGGCAAAAACACTTTTCAGTTTCATGATAAAAAACTAATAAATTACAAATACATTATCTTTAACGGCTTTGTTGTAAAGATTGTTGTTCATCTTCTCCAAAAGAGCTTTTTTTCTTGCGTTCAAGATGATATAACGCACCGCTTCGTTGTCGAGTTCAGGCGACAGGCCGTTTTGACGGATATAATTCGAAATCTCCACTTCGGAGACGACAGTGTCGAGGTTTTTTTCGACATATTTTGTCTCATACTTATAGATTATCAACGAGTTACGATAATCTTCGATTTGTTTTGATAAGTCGAGTTCCGATTTATCCAGACTCACCTCAGCCTGATGCAGAAGCAGTTGTTGGCGTATCCAGCTGTCGATGAAGGCTTTGGTCCGGACGATGCTGTCGGAACGGCTAATACCTTCATACACAACACTTTGCAAATCGGATTGATACAAAACCTTATCGTATATGGTGGCGACAGGTTTATTGTCGTCACCATGCGAGCGCTGGCAAGAAATGGTTGCCAGAACGATTGTCAATCCGATTACAAATCTGAATACTTTCATTAATTATAACATTTCTTAACCTTTTCGAGCACTTTCTCGTTGACTGTCACCGGGTATTTCGCCTTGAGCTTGTTCAGCCAGTCTTCTTCGAGTTGTGTCTGATAAGCTGAGATGACAATGCCTTTGGCCTCGTTGAGGGTCTTAGGCTCCGGCTGAAGCACTTCGAGAATCTTCACTATCTTGGTGGTTTTGTCGACAGTCGAAGGGATGACTCTTACGATGCCTTCCTTCCATTCTGTCTCGTCGATGTCGACGTTGTCGCCTTTCTGGAAGAAACGCGTTTTCACCGAAACGCCTTTTATTCCTTCGGCTTTCAAGATAGAACGTATGGAGTCGGTGCTGAGGTCTGATTTCATCAGTTCTTCCACTCTCTCGACGTTGTCAGGGTTGTTGACGGTGACGTAGATGGTCTTCACGCGTTCTTTCCACATGTATTCGTCCTTGTGCTCGTTGTAGTAGTTCTCAAGTCCGATGGTGTCTTTTTCGGCTTTTTTCCAGACTTCCTTATCCATCAGGTCGAAGAGAAGGATGCCGTCGTGATATTCCTGAACGAGCAGCTTGAAGTCGGGATATTTTTCTTCAAGATGAGCGTCTTCGTAAGCAAATGCTGTATCTTTCAGATATTCGTCGTAGAGCATGTAGGCGTATGACGCTGACGAGAGGAACGGCTGTTTTCTCTGGTTTTCCTTGATAAACTCGACAAAATCGGCGATGGTGTACTTCTGTTTTCCAAATTTGAAGAGCACCTTGCTGGTGTCGACGCCTTCAGCCATTACGTAGTTGCCTTCTTTCAGTGTGCTGTCGATGGTGGCGATAAACGCGTCTTTCACCTTGACATTCTCCTTGAATTTGTTCTCTTTCATGATACGTTTGAGCACCACATCTTCGCTCACCTTGGCGCGCATGTCTTTTTCAATGCTCTTGGTGATGTTTTCACGTTCCGACTCGAGGTCTCTGACACCCGAGGTGCCGATACGTTTCACGATATGATAGCCGTAGTTGGTCCTCACAGGCTCCGAAAACTCGTTGTCGTTCAGCTGTTTAACGGCCGTGATGAACTCCGGAACAATCTGATATACCTTGAAAGGTGTGAGCACACCGCCATTTTGTGCGGCGCCTCTGTCTTCGGAATAGCGTCTCACGATGTCGTCCCAGTTTTTGCCTTCTTTGTCGATCTGGTTGTAGATGTTATAGGCTTTTGCCTTAACCACTGAGTCGCATTTTGCAGGGTCTTTCTCATCGACGGCGAGGAAGATATGTGCCGCTTTGATGGTGCCGCAAGCAGGTGTCTTTGAGTTGACTTTGATGATATGGTAGCCGAATTCTGAGCGCACAGGCATCGACAGCTGGCCTTCTTTGGTGTTGTAGGCGCCTGTCTCAAACGGGTAAACCATGTAAAACACTGTGAAATAGCCCAGTTCGCCGCGGTTTCCTTTGTAGAAACGGCCGTTGACGGTGGTGTCGGCCACTGAGATGTCTTCAGATGTCTCCACTGCCACGTCGTTGAAGTCCTCACCATTGATGATACGTTTGCGGATCTCCATGGCACGATTATATGCCTTGAGGGTGTCGGCCGGCACCGCGTTGACATCGCATTTCACGAGGATATGCGCCGCGTTGATGTCCCATTGCATGCGTTCGTAAGCCTCCTCGATGAGCTGCTCGTTAGCCGCCTCACTCGAGAAATACGGTTTTGAGAGCTGTTCGCGATAGCCTTCATATTCCTTGACGAATTTCGGCATGGTGTCCATCTTAAGGTTCTCAGCCTCAATGACTTTCAACTTAAAGTTGATATACATGTCGAGATAATCGTCGACGCTTTTTTTGTCGATGACATCGCTCTTGACGTTGTTTTTCTCATACACCTGCATAAACTCGCCGGCTGAGATCTCATTGTCGCCAATAGTTATCAAAGTCTTTGATTTCCAGCCTTGTGCAAAGAGGAGCGCTGGAGTCAATAATGCTAAAAGAACTAATACTTTTTTCATATATTTATTTTTCTTTTTTTCTATTCTTTCCAATCCGTCATTTCGAGCGTACATTACGCTTTTCTACTATAGTTAGGTGATTCCTGAGTGATGGTGATGTCGTGCGGATGGCTCTCGTTCATGCCCGATGCGGTGATCTTGATGAAGCGGGCGTTGTGTAGCTCCTCGATGGTGTGTGAGCCGGTGTAGCCCATACCTGCGCGGAGTCCGCCGACCATCTGATATACCACTTCCGAGAGGCTTCCTTTATAAGGCACGCGGCCCACGATGCCTTCCGGCACGAGTTTCTTGATGTCGTCTTCCATATCCTGGAAGTAACGGTCTTTCGAGCCATGCTGCATAGCCTCGAGTGAGCCCATGCCGCGGTATGTCTTGTATTTACGGCCTTCGAAGATGATGGTGTCGCCTGGTGACTCGTTGACGCCAGCGAACAGTGAGCCTGCCATGATGGTTGAGGCGCCTGCCGCGATAGCCTTCACGATGTCGCCGGTGTAGCGTATGCCGCCGTCGGCGATGACAGGGATGCCGGTGCCTTTGAGGGCTTCCGACACGTTGTAGACAGCTGTGAGCTGTGGCACGCCGATGCCTGCGATGATACGTGTGGTGCATATCGAGCCTGGTCCGATACCGACTTTGATGGCGTCGACGTCGAGTTTGGCGAGGTCTTTGGCGGCCTCGGCTGTGGCGATGTTGCCGATCACGAGGTCGATGTTAGGGAACGCCTTACGGAGTTCTTTGGTGACGTTGAACACGTTCTTTGAGTGGCCGTGTGCTGTGTCGACAACGATGGCGTCGACGCCGGCGTCGACAAGAGCCTGGGCGCGTTCCAAGGTGTTGTAGGTGATACCTACCGCAGCAGCTACTCTCAGACGGCCGTGCTCGTCTTTCGAAGCATTAGGGCGGGCCTTGATCTTGATGATATCTTTATATGTGATAAGTCCGATGAGATGGTTTTGCTTGTCGACGACAGGCAGCTTCTCGATCTTATGCTCCTGAAGGATGTCCTCGGCCGTGGCGAAGTCGGTGAACTCAGTGGTGGTGATGAGGTTGTCTTTTGTCATCACCTCCGAGATCGGACGGTCGGTCTTGCGCTCGAAGCGGAGGTCACGGTTGGTGACGATACCCACGAGCACGTTGCTGTCGTTGACCACCGGGATGCCACCTATGTGGTAGTCGTTCATGATTTTCAAAGCGTCGCGTACGAGGGCGCCTTCTTTGATAGTTATCGGGTTGATAATCATGCCGTTTTCGGCGCGTTTCACCTTGGTGACTTCGGCTGCCTGCTGCTCGATTGTCATGTTTTTGTGGAGCACTCCGATGCCGCCTTCCTGGGCGATAGCGATAGCCATCGGGGCCTCAGTGACAGTGTCCATGCCAGCGGTCACGATAGGGATGTTAAGTCTGATACGGCGTGAGAAGTTGGTTCTCAAATCGGCGTCGCGAGGGATGATGTCGCTGTATGCCGGAATCAATAAAACGTCGTCGTAGGTCAAGCCTTCTTCGACAAATTTTTCATTTTTTGACATAATATGCAGTTTTAATTATTCTTTCTTTTTATTATATTTATAATTAATCTGCAAAAATACAAAAAAAGTTGTAAAGTCGAAGTTAAAATGTTAAAAGATTTTCAGAATCTAAAATTTTAAACTCAAAGTAAGGCCCAAACTGTATGTATCGCTGAGTTGCGGAGTATTAAATTTCATCAGCGACGGAGCAAGACTCACCTTATAACTTCCATGCTGTTTGTTATACTCGTCAGCAATCCAGTTCAACCTTCCTTTTCCGGCAGCTTTATTGACAATCAAACCAATAAAACCTATATCTGCCAGAATTCCGGCACCAATACCCAGTGTGTAGTGAAAACTGTCTTGGTTCGTTATCCCATCAAACATAAAATAAATACAGGCAAGCAATGATCCTGCAAAAACAAAGGCAGAGATGTCACCATAAACAAGCTGGTTTCGTGCACTGAGATATGTCCTGTAGTTTTCCTCTCCGACAAGCGACAACACTTCATCATCCGACAAAATATGTCCGTCTAAAACAAGCCTACGACCCTCTCTTTTCATGAAATCTTTGACTTCAGGAGAAAAATCCTCAATCTCACCATTCTCGTATTTAATACTTGATATCAAATTTTTATCAATAGTATAAACCGGTCCGTCAATATTTGACCATTTTTTATACTCCACATATACCGACGATAATTTTGTAACTTTACATTCAATGGATGATCCGTCTTTTTTCATGATAACATCCTGGGCAACAGCGTTTCTTACGAAACCCAAAGTAATGATAACCAATAAGATACCTTTAATTATTCTCATGTCAACAAATTTTAAATAATGATTTATAAGTTTTAAATAGTATAATCGTTAAGTTGGTTGCAAAATTAAACAATTTATTTAAATGACAAATTTTTTTTTAAATATTATTTTTTTATTGAAAATTGCTAACTTTGCATCATGATAACACCTGCATTTTTAAAAAAAGGCTCGAAAATAGCCATTGTGGCGCCGGCTCGCAAGATTTCGCGCGAGGAGATTGCCTTTGCCGTGAAATGGATTGAAGAAAAGGGCTTCATGCCAGTGTACGACGACCGCTTATTCGTTGAGTATCACCAACTTGCGGGCGACGACGACTTCCGTGCCAATGTGATGCAAGATTACCTCGACAGGGATGATATCGATGCCATTTTCTGCGCGAGAGGCGGCTACGGCACCATCAGAATAGTCGACAAACTGGATTTTTCGAAATTTGAAAAACACCCGAAATGGATTGTGGGATATAGTGATGTGACAGTGCTTCATGCGAAGATGCAACAGCTTGGTTATCAAAGCATTCATGCGACAATGCCGATAAATTTCGAGAAGAATACAAAGGAGGCGTTAGAGACATTGTATGAGGCGTTGACAAACAAAAACGCCGTTTGTAGAGACGCACGGCCGTGCGTCTCTACAATGGCGTTTGATGGTGTGGAAATTGTTGGTGGAAACCTTTCGGTTTTGTATTCGATGTTAGGGTCAGATCTGTTTCCGGAAACGGACGGTAAGGTGCTGTTTATCGAGGATTTAGACGAATACCTGTATCACATCGACCGCATGATGATGGGTCTGAAACGGGCAGGGAAACTGGCACATCTGAATGGCCTCATCGTGGGTGCGTTCAGCGACATGCACGACAACGCCATTCCGTTTGGCATGACCGCCAAAGAGATTATTTCTGAGAAGGTGAAAGAATACGGATACCCTGTGATTTGGGACTATCCGGCGGGTCATATTGAAGATAATAAGGCTATAATATTTGGTTGATATTAAAAATATGAGAAAAATCAGTCTCGAAGTTTTTCCCTTCTAAGGCCTGATTTTTTCTCATATTTTTAACTAGAATAACTCCTTGAATAGCTGCCCAATTGTGGCAATTGGCACCACTTTGATATGATATTTGCTTGTGTCGAGGCCTTTGGCGCTGTATTTCGAGATGAAAATACGGTCGAAACCGAGTTTGTCGGCCTCTGCTATGCGGGCCTCTACCCTATTCACTGCTCTTACTTCACCCGAAAGTCCAACCTCAGCTGCAAAAGCGCACCTTCCATCTATTGCGACATCTTCACTTGATGACAACACCGCAGCAACCACGGCTAGGTCCATGGCTGGGTCGTCGACACGAAGGCCGCCTGCTATGTTGAGGAACACGTCTTTTGCGCCGAGACGGAAGCCTGCGCGTTTTTCGAGCACAGCAAGAAGCATGTTCAGACGACGAATATCAAAGCCTGTGCTGGAGCGTTGGGGTGTGCCGTAGGCCGCCGAGCTGACGAGTGCCTGTGTCTCCACGAGCATAGGGCGCAGTCCCTCCACCATGGCGGCGATGGCGATGCCGCTGACAGCAGTCTCACGCTGCGAGAGCAAGATTTCACTGGGGTTTTTCACCTCGCGCAAGCCCTCGGCGTTCATCTCGAAGATGCCGAGTTCCGACGACGAGCCGAAACGGTTTTTCACGGTTCTTAAAATACGGAAACCATAATGGCGGTCGCCCTCGAACTGCAGCACGGTGTCGACGATATGCTCGAGTATCTTCGGTCCTGCGATGGTGCCGTCCTTGGTGATGTGACCGATGAGGAACACGGGCACGTGGAACGACTTCGCAATCTTGTTCATCTCGGCTGCCGTCTCACGTATCTGGCTGATGCTGCCCGCAGTAGCCTCCACAGTTGGTGACTCCAGCGTCTGAATCGAGTCGATAATCACGATGTCAGGCTGGGTGTCTTTTACATGTTTTAAGATGTTTTGAGTGTCGGTCTCATTGAGTATCAGACAGTTATCGTTTTTGATACCGATACGGTCGGCACGCATCTTGATTTGCTGCTGGCTCTCCTCACCCGAGACGTAGAGCACCTTTTTATTAATGTGCAGCGCCATCTGAAGGAGCAGCGTCGACTTGCCGATGCCCGGCTCGCCACCGAGAAGTATCAAGGAGCCTGGCACGAGGCCGCCGCCCAGCACACGGTTGAGTTCGTCATAGCCAAGATCGAGGCGCTCTTCTTGTGCGCTCGTGACCTCACGAATGGGTGTCGGTTTGCTTTTAAAACTTTGAATATCAATGTCTTTTGAAACGGTTTTACTGTCTTTTCCTGTCACCACCGTCTCTTCCACATAGCTGTTCCATGCGCCGCAACCAGGGCAATGGCCAATCCATTTAGGTGACTCGTTGCCGCATTCCTTGCAAAAAAATACCGTTTTTGTTTTTGACATGATAATGATTTTTAATTTTTGCAAAGATATAAAACTTTTTCTTTTTTTCACGCAGATTTCACAGATAACACAGATTTTTTTCTTCCTCAAGTTTTTCCTAAGGGATTTAGTTCGCTGACGCGAACGGATTTCGCAGATATTCACATTGCAGCGGCCTTAAAGCCTTAAAGGCTGCCGCAATATTTATCGTCACTTTTAATGATGAATCCTATGAAAAATAGTCATAAATGATGATAAACCGATATCTTAAAATGATGTAATTTTGCAATGTGAAAATGTCATTTCGAATGAGATTCCTCGACTCCGCTCGGAATGACGAAGTGAATGAATGACAAAATAGGAATAAAAATATTATGTTATGCATGAAATTTGGAATTTGATAAATGAAATGTCACCGTATCTGTTGCTGGGCTTCGGCTTTGCGGGATTGCTGCATGTTTTCGTGCCGGCGCAGGTGTATCACAGATATCTTTCGAAAAACGATTTCCGCTCAGTGTTGTGGGCGGCGATGATTGGAGTGCCTCTGCCGTTGTGTTCGTGCGGCGTCATTCCGACGGCGATGTCGCTGCGAAAAGAAGGCGCCTCGAAAGGTGCTACCACCTCGTTTCTGATTGCGACACCGCAGACTGGCATCGACTCTATTTTGGCCACCGCGTCGTTGCTCGGAATACCATTTGCAATTGTAAGGCCTATCGCCGCTTTGGTGACGGCGCTTTTTGGAGGACAGCTGGTGAATTGGGCGACTAGGAATGAGACTTCAGAAAACTCTGAAACTATCAGAAAAGCCTCAGATGAAAGGCCGAAAGGCTTTTGGAACAAAATCAAGGAAGCCTTAAAATACGGCTATTTCGAGATGATGCAGGACATAGGCAAGTGGCTGATGATCGGTTTGGTTGTGGCAGGTTTGATTACGGTGTTTGTGCCTGACGATTTCTTCTTGTTTTTCAACGACAAGCCGTTACTGACCATGTTGATGGTACTCGCGGTGTCGGTGCCGATGTATGTGTGCGCCACGGGTTCCATCCCGATTGCGGCAGCGTTGATGCTCAAGGGGTTATCACCAGGTGCGGCATTGGTGCTTCTGATGGCTGGACCGGCATGTAACATGGCATCGATCATGGTTATTGGCAAGGTTTTGGAAAAGAAGACTATGTGGGTTTATCTGTTTTCAATAATCCTCGGTGCGGTAACATTCGGACTGTTGATTGACCTCGTTTTGCCGACTGAATGGTTTACTTCGAGCATCCAGGCCACCAAAGACTGCTGTGCAGAGTCACCAGCGATTTTCAACGTGATTTGCAGCGCTGTTTTAGGAATTTTGCTTATCTTTGCGCTGATTATGAGACGTCATCACCATTGCGACTGCGGTTGTGATGACCACGATGACCACTGTGAATGCGATGCTGAGCATCATTCTCACGAACATCATCATTCTCATAAAAATATTGAAAATCATAAAGTTATGGAAAAGAAAAAGTTTAAAGTCGATGGCATGATGTGCAACCATTGCCGTGCCAATGTTGAAAAGAACATCAAAGCCCTGCAAGGCGTTGAAAAAGTGGAAGTTGACCTTGCTTCAGGCATTGCTGTCGTTGAAGGTGACGTAGCTGATGAAGATGTGATAAGGGCAATTGAAGGTATTGGATATCAGGGAAAAAGGATGTAATCACATAATTCCTTCAAGTCTTAAAAGTTCTTCTTTGTTTTGAATGCCACCGCTGTAGCCGATCAGTTTTCCGTTGGAGCCAATAACGCGATGGCAGGGGATTATGATGCCGATGGGATTCCAGCCGACAGCATTGCCTACAGCCCGAGCTGACATCTTCGGAATTCCCCAAAATTTGGCAATTTGTAAACCAATTTCACCGTAAGAAATAGTTTTTCCGAAAGGGATTTTGGTTAGTATTTCTATGACTTCTTGGCGAATAGGAGTAAGATTTTCGATTTTATAAGCAGGAGTGAAATCGGGTTGTTGACCAGAGAAATAGATGTCGAGCCAGTGGATGGTTTCTAATAAGCATTGTGGGAGTTTTGGGGTTAATGGGGGTTTTTTAGATGTCTTTACAAAATGCAAGCCTGTGAGAAACTCGCCATTGCTTTGAAGAAACAGGTTGTCGAAGCCGTCTGGAGTGATATATAGTGTTTCTATTTTTTCCATTTTAATAATGAATCAGATTGCAAAGATAATGATTTTTTCCTATTTTTGCTGAAATTTTGACATTATGGAAAACTATCAGGAAAGGGCTATGAAGCTCGCCACCGAGGCAGGGCATATTTTGCTGGAAAACGGCGCGGAGATCTCGCGTGTGGAGGACACCATGCGACGCATAGCGACGGCGTACGGCGTGGATGAGAAGAGCTTTTTTGTGCTGAGCAACGGCATCATAGCCACCGCAAAAGAATATGCTTGGGCTGAGTTTATCCCCATCAAGGGGACGCAGCTGAGCCGTGTGGCGGATGTCAACCAGCTGAGTCGTGACGTGGTGGACGGCCGTTGCACCATCGACGAGCTCGAGAAACGCCTGCACAACATCCGGAACAGCAAGGTGAAACCGGCATGGGAGCGTATCGTCGGCGTGACGCTGGGTGTGTCGGCGTTCTGCATCAACTTCGGCGGCAGTTTCATGGATGCGTTTGTCACCTTGGTGGTCGGCTTGCTGCTTGGCACTTACATGGCGTATTTTGGAAAGAACATGTCGCGTATCTTCAACAGCCTTACGTGCGGCATTGTGGGCGGATTGCTTTGTGTGGGAGCTTATCATCTCGCCACAGCGTTTATAGCCACGCCTGTGCATCTTGCTAATATGATCATTGGCACCATCATCGCGCTCGTGCCAGGAGTGCCGTTCACCAACGGAATGCGCGACCTCGCAAACGAGGATTACATAGCGGGTTCCACGCGACTTATCGATGCTTTGATCACATTTTTGTGCATCGCGATAGGCGTGGTGCTGGCGTTACAACTCGACAATCTGATATTTGGCGATTTGTTGAAACAGGAATGGCCTGTCGTCGACAGTGTTACCTCGGCGTGGTACATACAGCTAGCGGCGGCGTTTGTGGGCACCGCCAGTTTCTCGATAATCTTCGGTACGCCGCGAAAATACTACCTCGAATGCGGCTTCGTCGGCATGGTCGGGTGGGCTGTTTACATCTTCACCGGCTCGGTGTTTCTTGCCGCTATGAGTGTAGCTCTGGTGGCGCATGCTTTCGCTGGTTTTCGTCATTGTCCCGTCACGGTGTTCATGATTTGCGGCATCATACCGCTGGTGCCTGGTGGCGGCATCTTCTGGACCTCCTATTTCGTCGTGACAAACCAATTGTTGTTAGCTGCCAACACAGGATTTAACGCAGTTAAAGCTGCGATTGCAATCGCTGGAGGCATCATTATAATGACGGCGATTTTCTACAGGATACTGAGAAAGTATAAATTGAAAATATAGCACATTTTTTAGTCATTAATTCGAGAGTCTTCAGCTTCCGAAGGAAGGTGGCAACTCGAGAATGATGACTAAAAAATTTTGACCTTAATCCTATTACCGTACAACTCTCGTGAAAATTGGTGTCTCGCCGTTAATAACGGTGACGTAGACCTTCATTTCATCAGCGGCGACGAAGAGATATTCAACGCCGTTAGGGATGGTGCGTGATGCCACTGTAGCTGCTTTTGCTCCTTTCATCATCGGATAGCTGCCGACAGCCGCTTCGAAGATGACCGCTTCGTCATCGTTGACAGGGTGTTGCTCCGGGAACTCGTCGAGTTTCACATATTCGCCCTCGATGAAGCCGTTGGCCTTCAAAAACTGGTCGATTTCCTGTGGGACGGCATCGAGTCGGGCTGCGCGAACACCATAGCCTTCAAGGACTTCGGCGTTGGGCTGTGTTGCCTTAAGATCGGCGACGCTGCTCTCCAAACCACCGCTGCCAAATGTGCAGAACGGGATGATTTTCTTTCCGCTGAGGTCGACATTATTCAAGAAAGTGATGACAGGCGGAGCATAGGTTCCAAACCACACAGGATAGCCGATGAAGATAACATCATATTTTGTCAAATCCGACTTAACTGGCTGTATATCAGGAGTTACGCCTTCGTTGCGCTCTTGAATGCAACGTTCGATAGTTGCCTGAAAATCGCCGTCGTATGGGTTGACAGCCTCTATCTGCTCGATGTCGGCATCGAGACGGTTGGCAATCTCAGTCGCAACAAGTTTGGTGTTGTTGGTCTGTGAATAGTAAAGAACCAGCACCTTCTGTGCCTTCTTCGGTCCGCATGAAATGAGAGTCATTACCATAGCTGCAAGAATTGTTAAAAGCTTAAATTTTTTCATATCGATTAATTTATAGTGTTTCTAAATAAAAACTCACTGGGCGGAACCCGTCGTTGCAGCTTATCATGGCGGAATGTGGGTTTTTCATCCAGCCGTCGTAGAAGTTGCCGCGCCCAGCGGCCAGTTCCTGCACAAACCATCGCATCGACTCCCAGGCGCTGTCGCACATCCCTTCTGGTTTTTCGCCGTTATCGGAGAGCCACGACTGCCCCTCGACCACGTCACAAGTGTGCTCGATGGGGTTCTCATATTTTTTCTGCAAATCGGCATAGTTAGCCTTTCGGATGGCAGTGATTTTTACTTTCATTTTTTTAATTTTGAAATGCAAAGATACAATTTTTTTATGAATAAAACAAACTTTTTTGTAATTTTGCGACTTAAAATTAGGTTAATTTAACTTTTTGATTATGAACAAGATAGTGATGATAACTGGGGCTACGAGCGGTATCGGACTCGGATGTGCCCGTAAATTCGCCGAAAATGGCGACAAACTGATTCTGACAGGCCGCAACGAGCAGCGTTTGGAAGAGATAAAAAAAGAGCTGGAAGCCAAAGGAACAAAGGTGTTGACGCTGGCGTTCGACGTGCGCGACCGCGACAAAGCCACCGAATGCATCGACAAGTTGCCGAATGAGTGGAAAGATATCGATGTCTTGGTAAACAATGCCGGATTGGCACTCGGCTTAGAGCCTGAATATCAAGGCGATTTTGAAGACTGGGACACCATGATCGACACCAATATCAAAGGCCTGCTGACGATGACCAGACTTATTGTTCCGGGCATGATGGAACGCAAACGCGGACATATCATCAACGTGGGCTCGGTGGCAGGCGATGCCGCTTACGCCAACGGCAACGTCTACTGCGCCACGAAATCGGCAGTGAAGACATTGTCGGACGGCCTTCGTCTCGACGTGGCCGACAGCAACATACGTGTGACGAACCTCAAGCCGGGACTGGTGGAGACCAACTTCAGCAACGTACGATTTCATGGTGACACCGAGCGCGCCGCCAAGGTATACAAAGGCATCGACCCGCTGACAGGCGACGACATCGCCGACGTGGCGGTTTACGCAGCTAATGCCCCTGAACATGTGCAGATCGCCGAGGTGCTGATCCTCGCCACCTACCAGGGAAGCGGCAGCGTGATAGTGAGAAAATAACGGTTTTTTGACGGAGAATAAACTTTTTTTGATGGAAAATAAAAAATCTTCCATCATAATGTTGTATTTTTGCAGTTTAAAATTTTTATTATTGAAAATAATAAACAAAATAGTCAAAATATGAAAAAGCATTACTTTCTGATATGTTCAGCGTTGCTTATGGCATGCTGCATATTGGTTTCCTGTAAAGGAAAAAAGCAACCGGCACAGGCTCCTCAGGTGAAATACGAGACCAAGGTGCTCCAGCCTGAAACGAGAATTTACAACATGTCGTTCCCGGCCACAACTTCCGGAACTACCGAAATCAAGGTATATCCGCAGGTGGAAGGCATCATCACGAAGAAGAATTTCACCACAGGTACCAAGGTTAATAAAGACCAGACTGTGTATATTATCGATCCGACTGAATACCAGCTCAGCGTAAAAGCCGCTGAAGCCAACTTGAGTGTGGCCACAGCCCGTATGGAAACCACAAAACTCCAGTATGAATCGAATCAAGAGCTTTATAACAAGAAAATCATCAGCGACTATGTGCTGCAGACCAGTTTGAACGATTACAATTCAGCCAAGGCATCGGTGCTTCAGGCTGAGGCCCAGCTCAACATAGCGAGAACCAATCTCGGCTATTGCAACGTTACAGCTCCTGTCACAGGCTATGTCGACGCTAACGGCTTTGACGAGGGCGACATGGCAACACGTTCAAATTACCTCTGCACTGTCAGCGACAACAGCCTCGTTGATGCCGACTTTTCGTTTACAGAGACACAGTTGCTGGATATGATCAAAAGATTTAAATTACGCATCGGCTCTAAAGGTATGGAAGGACCTAATGGCAAGTTTATCGGTGATGCCATGCCTCGTTTGCAACTGAAACTCAAAGACGGCTCCATGTATAAAGGAGAAGGTGTGGTGACAAAGATTGAAGCCATTGTAAATCCTACAACAGGAACAGTGCTTTGTACGGCTGAGTTTGAGAATCCTAACGGCATTCTTCGCTCAGGCATGTCGGCTAACATCATTATCCCGATTACGATGGACAGCGTTTTGTGCGTACCTCAGACAGCAGCAGTGCGTCTGCAGGACCAGATGATGTTCTATCGCATAAAAGATGATGGAACAGTTGAAGGCATGATATGCAAAGTTGTACCATCAAACGACGGAAAAGAATATTACATCACCGACGGTCTGAAAGCCGGCGATGAAATCGTCACTAACGGTGTTCGCAAATTGTCTAACGGTACTAAAGTAAGATAAAAATGGCTATTAAACAAAAATATTTTGTTAAGCACTGGGTGGCTGCTCTTGCCGTCGCCGTGCTTATCTGTCTTGTCGGTACGGTGAGTATCTTCACACTGCCAATCGAGCAATATCCTGATATCGCGCCTCCTGAGGTCATTATACAGGCCACTTACAGCGGTGCTGATGCCGGATCTGTTATGAAATCAGTCATCATGCCTATCGAAGAGCAGGTGAACGGTGTGGAAGACATGATGTATATCACTTCAACAGCACGTTCAAACGGTACCGCTGAAATCGATGTCTATTTCAAACAAGGCACCGACCCTGACATGGCAACTGTGAACACGCAGAACCGTGTGAACCAGGCTATGGGTCTGTTGCCATCAGACGTGACCACACAAGGTGTCACAGTTACGAAGAGTGTCAACTCCATCCTTCAGATTTTAAGTTTGGAGAGCACCGATGATAAGTTTGATGAGAAGTTTATCATCAACTTCTTGGATATCAATGTGATACCACAAGTTAGCCGTGTCACTGGCGTGGGACGTACACAGCTTATCGGTGACAAATACGGTGTGCGTATCTGGATAAAACCTGATGTTTTGGGAATGTATGGCATAACACCAGCTGAAATCATCAACGCCATCAACGAACAAAACCTCGTGTCGCCAGTCGGTAGAATCGAGAGTACTGTCAACAAAATCGATATCGAATACCACGGACTGCTCGACGATATGAGCCAGTTTGAGGAAATCATCGTACGCGGCACCAGTGACGGTAACATAGTACGCTTGAAAGACATTGCTGATATCGAGCTTGGTACAAAATCATACGACTATCGTTCTAACATCGACGGACATCCGGGAGCTATGTTCATCGTCAACCAGTCGCCTGGCGCCAACGCCACAGCAGTCAATGCTGAAATCAACAAGGTTATTGCTGAAATCTCAAAGACATTGCCTGCAGGTCTGGAGTTTAAGCTTCTGGAGACCTCCGACGACTTCCTCTTCGCTTCAATGCACAGTGTCGTGGAGACACTCATAGTCGCTATCATCCTTGTTATCCTTATCGTTTACCTGTTCTTGCAGGATTTCAAAGCGACATTAGTCCCATCAGTCTCAATCATCGTTTCTTTGATTGGTACTTTCGCCATTGTGAAGGCGATGGGGTTCTCGCTTAACTTGCTGACGCTATTCGCCTTGGTGCTTGCCATCGGTACTGTCGTGGACGATGCCATCGTGGTTGTTGAAGAGGTTATGGCAAAATTGGAAACAGGAAAATATAAGTCGGCAGCAACTGCTACCACAGTGGCTCTTAACGAAGTGACAGCAGCTGTTATCTCAACAACGAGTGTGTTTATGGCAGTGTTTATCCCTGTGACTTTCATGTCGGGAACTTCAGGCACATTCTTCAAGCAGTTCGGTACCATTATGGCTGGTTCGGTGGGTATTTCCTGTCTTTCAGCTTTGACCATCTGTCCTGCCCTCTGCGCTATCTTGTTTAAACCTAAAAATGAAGACGGCAAAGAGAGAAAAGGTCTCAACTATTACGTCAGAAAAGGCTACGACGCCGCTTACGGTGCTTTGTTAAACAAGTATATCAAAGGTGTCAGCAAATTCATCAAACGTCCTGTTTTCTCTTGGATTCTTTTAATTGCTTTCAGCTGTGGTATGGTATGGCTCATGAAAACAGCCCAGCAGGACCTCGTTCCGCAGGAAGACCAGGGCTTCCTTATGGTTGACCTCACACTGGCATCAGGTACTTATCTTAACGAGACACAGGATGCTGCTGAAAAACTTGAGAGTTTTATCAGCAAGCTTGACGATGTCGAATTGGTGGGTGCTATGACAGGTTACTCGATGATGAACGGTGGTGCTGGAACCAATTACGCAACAATATTGGTGCGTCTGAAAAACTGGGATGAACGTGACTTTTACAGCATTGCCGACGTGCAAAAGCAAATCTACGTTTGGGCTATGGTAAATATGCCGGAAGCTGATATCACACCTTACCAGATGCCTCAGATTCCTGGCTACGGTACAGGTTCCATGATGGAACTTAACCTTCAGGACCGTTCAGGAACAGGCAACGACACCACATTCTATGCTTTGGCGACACAGTTTACCGAGAAGTTAAGAGAACGTCCTGAGGTTGAAACAGCTATAGCTTCATATTCAGCCGACTATCCTAAATTCAATCTCACAGTCGATGTTGCAGCTTGTAAACGCAAAGGTATTTCGCCTAAGACTGTTATCGAGACTATCGGTACCAACCTTGCAGGTTCATATATCGGCAACTACATCCAGTATGGTAAGGTCTATCAGATACTCGTGGAGGCTGGTGACCAATATCGTATGGAGGCGAGCACTCTCAACAACATATTCGTACAGATCGACGGTGAGATGACACCGGTTTCAGAGTTTGTGACACTGACTCCTACTATGGGTTCTTCACAGGAACGCAGGTTTAACCTTTATACAGGTTATAATATGAATGTCATGCCTGCCTCCGGATATACATCAGCTCACGTTCGTGCCGCTGTCGATGAATTGATGGCAGAGGTTTTCCCTGACGGATATGGCTATGAGTATGGTGGTATGGCACGTGAGGAAGCTGAAACAGCCGAATCGAACGACACTGTAATCATCTATGCAATCGCAGTGTTGATTGTTTACCTCATCCTCGCATGTCTGTATAACTCAGTGTTCATCCCATTCGCGGTGTTGCTGTCAATCCCGTTCGGTATCTTCGGCGCATATCTCGCTGTCCGTCCGCTTGAGTCAATAATGAGTGTCGGCGTCAACGTCTATGTGCAAACGGGTGTCATCATGTTGATGGGTCTGGTGGCGAAGACCGCTATCCTTATCACTGAGTTCGCTGTTCAGAAACGTCAGGAAGGCATGTCTATTTACGACGCCGCTGTCGGTGCGTGTAGAGACCGTCTGCGTCCTATCTTGATGACCGTTTTGACCATGATTATCGGTATGATTCCGCTTATCGTGGAAGGCGGCGCAGGTGCTGTGGGTAACAAGTCATTGTCAATTGCCGTTGTAGGCGGTATGACTATCGGTATCATCGCCATTTTGTTCGTCACACCAGCACTGTACATGGTGTTCCAGAAGATTCATGAACGAGTTACTCCGGATAATAATGATGAGGAGGACTAATTTAAATAAGAAAGGTGTATCTATGAAAAGGTATATAATTGTTTTATTAGTCGGGATGCTGCTGTTGCCAAGCTGCTCCCTCTATAAGAAATATGATGCGGATTATACCGCTGATGAAAATACGATGGGCGATGTCGTTGACACCCAAGACTCTACGTCGATCGGCGACATCAACTGGCGCGACATCTTCAAAGACCCGAAGCTCCAGCAGCTCATCGACACCGCTTTGGCCAACAACACCGACATGCGCACCGCCCAGCTCACCATCGAGCAGGCACAAAACGACGTGATGTCGGCAAAATGGGGTTATGCTCCTACTTTCTCGTTCGTCCCGTCGGCCACGTTTAACCACAATTATAGCGGCATGACAGGCAACTATTACCAGATTCCTGTCCAGGCTAGCTGGCAGATAGGAATCTTCGGTCAGACGAGAAGCAAGATACGTTCGGCGAAAGCCAGAGTGGCATACTACGAAGACTACCGTCAGGCTGTGCAGGTCGACTTGGCTGCCAACGTCGCCAGCTATTATTACGACTTGGTGATGCTCGACCGTAAGCTGAAGATCTCCGAAGAGACCGAAAAACTGTACGAAGAGTCATACAACGCCACGGAGGCATTATACGAGGCAGGTATCTACAGCAGCCCTGCTGTGTATGAGATGCTTGCATCGTTGGAGTCGCTGCGTGCCAACATTGTCGACTTACGCAACAGCATCGCAACCACCGAGGCATCGCTCTGCCTGTTGCTCAACGAGCCACCACATCATATCGACAGAGCCACCTTCAAGGAGTTTGAGATGCCTGAAGAGATACATCTCGGATTGCCGGTCCGTCTGCTCGACGCACGTCCTGATGTGCGCATGGCTGAGCGTCAGATGGAGCTCGCCTACTACAGCACACAGCAGGCACGCCAGGACTTCTATCCTGCGATTAGCATCAATGCTTTGGCTGGTTTCGGAGGCTCCGACATTCTAGAATTCATGGCACAGTTGACAGGTTCGTTGTCACAGCCTATCTTCCAAGGCGGAAGACTCACAGCACAGCTGAGAAACGCCAAGAAAGACCAGGAGAAGGCTCAGATAGAGTTCGCTTATTCGCTATACAACGCAGGCAAAGAGGTGTATACCTACATCCACGACTGCGAGACAGCTGGTGAGAAGGCCGAGCACATCGACAAGCAGGTCGACGCTTTGCAGGAGGCATACGATGCCACCATCGAGCTGATGAACCATGGCAGCACGACCTATCTGGAGGTCCTGAACGCACAAGAGTCGCTGCTTTCGGCAGAACTCACACAGGTTCAGAATCAATACAACATGATCCAGTCGCTGATTAATCTGTATACAGCACTAGGCGGGTTCGGAACCAAGTAGTTTTTTATACTGACAGACCTGCAGTTTCCCTTCGCCGTCGCGAAGATGCATGCCGTTGCCGAGACAATAACGCCACATCTTGCATTTGGCGCAGTCGTCGGTACGCATCCATTTGCGGTCACGATATTGTTCAAATCGGTTTTGCCAGACATCCCAGAAGCTGTCTTGGTAGATGTTTCCCTGATGGTAGTCGCTGCGTATGCTGAGGCAGCCAGAGATGGAGCCGTCAGCCAAAATGGAAGCAATGTTGATGCCTGCGCTGCACGAGTAATAATGGTTACGCACCTCTCCTTCGTACTTGCCGAGGAAGCCGTCACAGCCGTAGTCGGCACGTATCTTGCCCTCGAGACGAGTCTGCTTGATGAACTCAAGCATCTCCACAAACTGTTCGTTGCTTAACTGCAATTCAGGGTCGCCTGCAGCTCTTCCGAAAGGAAAGACGGTAAACAATCGCCATCTTGTAATACCTAATGAAATAAGAAAATCGCGAAATTCCGGCAGGTATTTTATCGTCCTCTGGTTCACGCATGTTATCACGTCCCATGTCAGTCCTGGATGTTGTTTGAGGGCTTCCACCGCTACAAGCACGTTTTTGTAGCTCTGTGGGTTGCCGCGCATCCAGTTGTGGTCGTCCTCGAATCCGTCGAAGCTTACCGCTATCGATTTCAGTCCGTTTTTCACAAATTCATTGAGGCGTTCGGGCGTGAGCAGCATGCCGTTGGTCACCATGCCCCACACGAAGCCGCGTTTCGAGATCTCGCCGCCGCAACATGCCAAGTCGCGGCGCATCATAGGCTCGCCTCCTGTGGTGATGACCATCACGTTGGAGGGGTCTTCATGCGTTTTTATCTCATCTAAAACCTTAAGGAAATCTGGTAAAGGCATGTCGTCTTTCTCCGACAGCATGCGGCAGTCGCTGCCACAATGGCGGCAGTTGAGGTTACACCTCAAGGTACATTCCCAAAACAACTGATGCAGCTCGTGCTCCTCGGTGCGCTGCTGCAAAGCCGCGCGGTTGAGTTCGAGCATTATTCGCTTCTGAAAGCCTAGTCGGTTAGTGTTTTTTCTTCGACTCATCTGCTTCCAAACGAGCGTTGATTTCGTTGAGCTGGTTGCGCAGACGCTGTGTCTCCTCGCCATAAGCCTTGATGATCTCAGGTGAGCCATAGACACAGGCACCTTCGCGGCCTTTTATGACCATCTGGATAGAGTCACGCTGATGCTCAAGATCGGCACGCTCGGCCTTCGTCAATCCTTTATGCGACGCACAGGCACCCAAAAATGCCAGCCCTGCAAGAATTCCAACCCAAATTGTACGACCAAATTTTTTCATAATTCAGAATTATTTCGCTGCAAAAATAATAAAAAAGTTTTTAAAAAGTATAGTTTTTAAGGTTTTAAAGTCAAAAAAAACAAAAAAACTTGTTTTTGTCTTTCAAAATACTTATTTTTGCCAAAATTTTATATTTATGAGATGGTTAACTTTTATTTTTTTAATTTTTAGCACTATTATGGTGCGAAGCCAAAATGTGAACGATTATGTTGAAATGGGTAAAGATTATATCGGCAAAAAACATGATGTCGATTCTCTTTACATCTATCAGCCGGAACCGAGATTCTCGTTTGCCCTCACCGGCAAGGCACAGCAAGTAGGGTTTTTCTCTTACGCCAATTTTAACCTTAATTTCTTTGATCAACTTATTCTTCCTAGTGAATCAGTAAGTTATCTCGGTGAACGAATTTATAAGAAAGTGGGTTTCGAGGTAGGTTATGGTGGCTTGAGTTTCGGCTACGATGTTGAGGTGGGTCGAAAAGACTCGCACAAACGCAGAGCTCTGTCGTTCGGCATGCAAAACCTCAAATGGGGAGCGCGAATCAGCTATTACACTCTGCAAAACACCATCATCAGCAGCATGACTATTGGCGAGCCAGGCAATCTTATTTATGATTCAATTGAATTTTCAGATAGATTTGGCAAGATGCGCAACCTTTCGCTCGACGGATATTACGTTTTCAAACACCGCAAATTCGCCTACACCGCTACCAACAACGTCAGCGTGATTCAACGCCGCACCAACGGCTCGTTCATGCTTGCGACGCGTTTCATGTGGGCCGATCTCGACACCAAAGAGGACATGACTGGATTGTTTGAGGCATACTCCACAGTGCAGTTTTCTGTCGGAGGCGGATACTCTGCCAACTTCGTGCTGTGGAACCGCGACGCCGTCAACAACGACGACCGCACAGTGCGCAACATTACCTACAACATCACCTTGTTGCCTGTGATCTCGCTGGTAAACTATATGCAAACAAGGGCCTACGAGACGGTTATCAATTTGGAAGACGACACCGAAACACAAACCATGAAAAAATCCGACATCTGGTGTTATCCGAAACCTAACCTGATGGGTAGCACCGCGATAAGTTTTACGTGGGGACACGTTTACTTCAACACGATGTTCACCCTCAACTGGTTTTATTTCAGCAGCACCGATGCCATCAACAGCGGCAAATTCGATGCCCCCGCTATCCAGATCGAGGGCTACGACGGCGATGTCATCCAAGACCTGAGAATCCACGGAGTACTTTATAACTGGACCCTTACCGCAAAAGTGGTATATCGTTTCTAGACTTACAAAACTATCTTCACAAACACCGGATAATGATCCGAAGGATTGCGTCGGGTGGTGTTGCTGAACCATATCTCCTGAGGCGCGTCGTCGGCTTTCTCAGCCTCGCCCGATGTCGCGTTTTCAGTCCAGTAGCTGTTGGTCAAAACGCCGTAAGCCTCAACATTTGTTGATGGCGACACGAATACATGGTCAATGCGGCTGGTGGTGAAATATTCCGTTTTAAATGCGTTGAAGGTGCCGTTTTCGGCGAAACGGATGCGTGCTGCATCGTAAGAATCTTTCAGCAATCCTGAATCTGTGAAAATGGTGTAAATTTCATTCGTTTGGTCGACGTTGAAATCGCCCGTGACGATGACAGGGGTACCTTGGGCGATGGTTTTTATGCGCTCCACTATAAGTTTCGCCGCTTCACGACGTGCCATCACTCCCACGTGGTCCATGTGGAGGTTGAAGAAATAAAATGTAGTGCGGTCTTTTTTCTTTTTCGCCTCGACCTGGAACTTGCCCCAGGTGCAGATGCGGATACATGCCGCGTCCCAGCCGAGACCAGGTTTTTCGGGCGTCTCGCTCAGCCAGAAGTTGCCGCTGTCGAGGAGTCTCAGCTTGTCTTTTTTATAGAAAATAGCCTCATATTCGCCAGCTTTGTCGCCATCGTCGCGCCCCACCCCGATGTAGTCGTAGCCGTCGAGGCCGTTCAGAAGGTCATTCAATTGATTATTAAGCACTTCCTGTGTACCGAAAACCAACGGATTCATGAAATTGACCTGGTCGCAGATCACCTGGCAGCGTTTTGTCCAGACATTGCCGTTGAGGCTGTCATTACGGTTTTTATATCTGATATTATACGACCCGACGAGCATCTCCTGCGCTGTCGCAGCAAACATCGTTATAGCAAAAATTGCAAGAAAAATCAGTTTTCGCATGTTTTTACAAAATTTGGGCACTGTGATTTTTAGTATCGACTTTGCCGATTGCGTCTATAATGATGCCATTTTCATCGATGACATAGGTGGTTCTGAGTGTTCCTTCAGTCACTTTGCCGTACATCTTTTTTTCGCCCCAAGCCTCGTAAGCCTTCAAAATAGTGAGGTCGGTGTCGGCGATGAGGTGGAATGGCAGTTCGTATTTCGCGATAAACTTCTGATGTGAGGCGGCACTGTCGCGACTCACTCCTAACACATTATATCCCAATGCAATAAAGCGATGATAGTTGTCTCTCAAGTCGCAGGCCTCTGCAGTGCAGCCTGGGGTGCTGTCCTTCGGATAAAAATATAAAACCAGCTTTTTTCCAGCGAAATCAGTGAGTTTCACTACGTTTCCATTCTCGTCTTTGCCCTCAAAATAAGGGGCTTTGTTGCCTTTTGCTAACATATTTTTAATATTTTTCAGATGCAAAAGTAAGGATTTTTTTATAAAATGTCAATTATTATGCTTATTTTTAATAATTTTGCAAAAATTTTAATAAGCAGAAATTTAAAAAAATGAAGAAAACCCTTTTAACTATTGCAACTATGGCAATTATCGCTACAGGTTGCCAGCATGCGCCGGAGAAACAGCTCACTTCGGGCGTGAATTTGGACAACTTAGACACGACAGCACGTCTGCAGGACGATTTCTATCAGTATGCTTGCGGCGGCTGGATGAAAAACAACCCTCTCGACGCTGAACACTCACGCTACGGCGCCTTCGACGTACTCGCAGAGAACGCTCAGAAAGACCTGCGCGACATCATCAACACGGTGAGCGAGCAGGAGAACCCTGAAGGCTCGATAGCCGAGAAGATAGCCATGTTCTACAACATCGGTATGGACAGCGTGCGTCTGCAGGAGCAGGGCGCGGCTCCTCTTATGCCTTACCTCGAGAAAATCAACAGCATCAAGACAAACGACGATGTTTGGAAGGCATTGCTTGAGATGCATCAGCGCGGCGGATTCGCACTCTTCGCCACATTCGGCGAGTCAGACCCTGACGAAGCCAATATGTGCATCGCATGGGTTTACCAGAGCGGACTCGGTCTCGGCGACCGCGACTACTACCTCACTGATGAAGGCAACAACGTCAACATCCGCAAGGGCTACGTCGACCTGATGACCAAAGAGTTCGGCATGGCTGGCTTCGACAAGATGACAGGCTACAAACCTGACGAGCTCGCCAAGATGGTGATGAGCTTCGAGACACGTCTCGCCAAGGCTCAGAACACACGCCTCGAGAACCGCGACCCTCAAGCCACTTTCAACCGTTTCACCATCGAGGAAGCATCAGCGATGACTCCAAATATCGACTGGAAAGGTTATTTCGAGGCAATGGGCATTCTTGACGGCATGAAGAGCTTCAACATAGCCCAGCCTAACTACATTAAAGAAGTCAACGCTGTGCTCGGCGACACCGATGTCAACGTCTTCAAGGCATATTTCGCTTGGAATGCCATCAACGGAGCCGCCAGCTTCCTCAGCGACGACTTTGTGGAGGCCAACTTCGACTTCTACGGCCGTCTGCTTAGCGGTCGCGAGGTGAACCGTCCACGCTGGAAACGCGTCACAAGCACCGTCGACGGCGCCATGGGCGAGGCTCTCGGACAGCTTTACGTCGAGAAATACTTCCCGGCAGAGGCCAAGACACGTATGGAGACACTCGTGCAGAACCTTGTCACAGCCCTCGGACAGCGTATCGACATGGCTGAATGGATGACCGACGCCACCAAGGCCAACGCACACGAGAAACTCGGCACTTTGTTAGTGAAAATCGGCTACCCGAACGAATGGCGTGACTACAGCGGTCTCGAAATCAAAGACGACAGCTACTTCGCCAACGTGATGCGCAGCAACGAGTTCGATATGGCTTACATGTTCAGCAAGATCAACAAGCCTGTTGACCGCAACGAATGGGGCATGACACCTCAGACCGTCAACGCATACTACAACCCTACCACCAACGAGATTTGCTTCCCTGCAGCTATCCTCCAGCCTCCGTTCTTCAACATGAACGCTGACGAGGCCGCCAACTACGGAGCCATCGGCGTGGTCATCGGCCACGAGCTGACACACGGCTACGACGACCAGGGCCGTCAGTACGACAAAGACGGTAACCTCAACGACTGGTGGACAGAAGAAGACGCCAAGAACTTCGACAACAACAAACAGGCGCTCATCGAGGCATTCAACAACGCTATCGCCGTCGATGATCCTGAACTCGGTCTCATCCACGGAAACGGTGAGCTGACACTCGGTGAGAACATCGCCGACAACGGCGGCTTGCACGTGAGCTACCTCGCAATGCACAACGCCATGAAAGAAGGTCAGGTCAACAAGGAGAAGATGGACGGCTTCACACCAGAGCAGCGTTTCTTCCTTGCTTACGCAGCAGTGTGGGCATCGAATATCCGTCCAGTGGCAGCGTTACAGCTCACCCAGATGGACGTCCATTCGCTCGGCCGCAACCGCGTCAACGTGGCACTGCCACAGGTGACAGAGTTCGTCGAGACATTCGACATCAAGCCAGGCGACGGCATGTGGCTCGATCCTGAGAAACGCGTCGTTTTGTGGTAAGACAGGATTAACAAGATTAACAGGATTTGGATTATGTAGAGACGTGCCATGGTGCGTCTCTACAATTTTTTTAATTATTTGATTATTATTTTGTTATTTTAAAAATTTTTCATAATTTTGCAGAGAAAATTAATACTATCACTATGAAAAAACTATCAACTCTTATTACCATCGTCATTTTCGCTTTTGCGATGACAATGACAAGTTGTTCAAAAGACAGCAACAGCTCAAGCAACAATGGCGGTGGAGGCGGTGGAACAACTGTGGGCACGCATTTGACAAGAATCACCGACATCTCCAGTCAATATTCCAATGACAATGTGTTGTACAGCACAGACATTGTAGAACATCGTTTCAGATGGACTGGCAACCTTGTCACACAATGGGATTATTATTACAATGGTGAATTATATACTCACGCAACAATAAGTTACAACAATAGCGGCAAAATGACAAGAGCCAATATTATTGATTATGATGAAGGCGATAATGACAACATCACTCTCATATTCAATTACACAGGTCAAAATATCACGAGCATCGATTATACAGACAGCAACACGCATACAATAGCAACTGTCACTTACAATGCCGGAAAAATGTCAAGCTTGTCATCCAATTATATGACGTTTTATTTTTCTTGGGCTGACGATGACATTTCCCGTTATGAAGTTGTGGATGAAGGATATGAAATCTGTGTTTATGACACAAAATTAAATCCTTTCGACAAACAAATCGCATTTTTAATGATAGCTTTTGATGAGGATTTCGAAATTCTTTCAAAACATAATGTCAAGCACAAACAATGGGTGTCGAATTATGGAAACACTGATTCAACAGACTACACTTACACATACGATTCAACCAACACATATCCGGTTTCGCGCACATATTCAAAAGAATACAGCTGGGGCTATGAATCCGGCGAAACCGAGTATGAATACGAAGACTAATAATCTGTTGTAAAAACAAAAATTTTAAGAGATAAAAGAAGTTTTCTCAAAAATTTCTTTTATCTCTTTTTCACTATCAATCATCTGCCGTAAACGCTCCAATCTGGCGGTATTTGGCGATTCGGGAAACCATAATTTCAGATATCCGTTGCGGCCGTATTTCTCGTGAAGATGCTGCATCATGCGGTCGTATTGCTGCTCCTTGGAAAGCTCAGGATAATGGTCGAGGCCGTATTGTATGGTACGCCGTACGATGGTCTCAGGGTCGATGAAACGGTCGGCCTCCGCCACAATGCGACCATATATTGTGCGTGGCTCGTTTTTCGCCGATGCGCGGTGGTCTTCGGCGGCATCTGCCATTATTTGAATCTGCTCCTCAGTGAACCATTTTCGAAGGTTTTCATCGGCTTTGATAATCCTTGCCGACACCTCATGATGGTGCTCCCTACCCTCACAAAGCCCAGTGTCGTGGTAAGCCGCGATGACATAAACCATGTTTATATTCACATCAAGGTGCTCCGCAATCTCAAGACTCTGCTTGATAACCATTTCCACATGGTCGCGACGGTGAGCGGCGTCGAACTTATCGTACAACGGCAGGATTGCAGATGAGATATATGAAACTATTTCTGTATTAACATTCATGATTACATAATACTTACATTTTTACCTTCGCAATTCGTCTCATCATCGCATCCCACCATTTGGCAGGAAGAAGCCAATGCAAAAATACTATCGTTCCTGAAAATGACCCTATTCTATACCTTGCGCGAGGGTGTCTGCGGTTCACGGCTTTGTTCATGGCGCGGGCGACGACCTTGGGCGAGGAAATCAGTTTCGAGTCATAAATTTTATGGAATGTGGCTGCCTCGTTCATTGCCGCCGTCTCGTATGGTGTGCCTTTTGACGACTCCGCAAGATGGTCAGCGGCGATATGTCCCCAAGCGGTGCGGATGGCTCCTGGCTCAATCATCACCACGTCGATGCCAAAAGGCTTCATCTCCATGCGCAACGCGTCGCTCAACGCTTCGACGGAATATTTCGTGACATGATACCAGCCACCAAATGGCAACACAGCCCTTCCTGCCACCGACGAGGTGTTCACTATGCGCCCAGAGCCTTGCCTGCGCATTATTGGTAGCACCAGCTGGCACAGACGTGCCAAGCCGAACACATTGACCTCCACTTGCCGACGAGCCTCGACCATGGTGACGTTCTCGACCGCACCGAAGTAGCCGTAACCGGCATTGTTGATCAGCACATCGATGCGACCCTCAGCCTCCATGACCATATTCACGCCTTCCACCATCGAATTCTCATCCGTGACATCCATTTTCACCGTCACAACGCCTTTCTCGCGAAGAGGCTCCATCATGTCGAGCCTTCGTGCCGCAGCATAAACCTTATGTCCTTGATTAGCAAGCATCAACGCGGTGTCGAAACCGATGCCCGAGCTCGCTCCAGTGATGAGGATAACTTTTTGTTTCATTTTGCAAAAAACAATGTAAAGACATACGTCCGTATGTCTCTAAACCCTGGAAATAATCACCATGATGTTGTTGACGAACATGTTAACAGCAATCGCCAGCAAAATCACGCCAAAGAATTTTCGTAAGATGAAAATCAGGTTCTGACCTAATAACTTCTGAATCTTGTCAAGATGACGAATCACAAAATAATCGAGGACGATGTTCAACATCAATCCTATCAGGATGTTGACAACGGCGTAGTCGGCGCGCAACGACAGCAGACCAGTCAAGGCACCAGGACCGGCAATCAACGGAAACGCCACCGGAACGATGCTCGCTCCGCTGTTGTTGCTCTCGTTTTTGATGATTTCGCGACCTAATATCATCTCAACAGCCAGCACGAAAAGCACAAACGAGCCCGCCACAGCAAACGACTCCTTGTCGATGCCAAACAGTTTCAAAAGTCCGTCACCGGCGAAGAAAAACGCCAGAAACAACGCCAAGGCCACCATACAGGCTTGTCCCGCCTTAATGACCTTGTTTTGCTCCCTCATGCTCACGAAAATCGGTATCGACCCGAAGATGTCGATGATTGCCGCCATCACGAAGAAGGCACCGAATATTTCTATAAAATTGATACCCATTTTACATTAAATTATTTCGGCAAATATAAATAATTTTACAATTATTTTATGATTATTTTTTCAACAAATTTCTGATTTTCAACAGAAACAGCAATAAAATAAACGCCTTCCGGCAATGTGCTGACGTCAATCTTCGTTTCTGTGGAGGTCAAAACCAATTGTCCTACAGCATTGAAAACCTGTACAGACGCACGGCCGTACGTCTCAACGGTCACGATGTCATGCGCAGGATTAGGATAAATCGCAATATTCGATTTATTCTCTTCAATTCCGTCATCTGGTGCCACGCCATTGAAATCATCGATGCAGAAATAAGCCGGTGTTACCATGCCATAGCTATTGTTTTTCGATGAAGAAAGGCTGAATGTGATGGTATTAACTTCGCCTAGTGAGCTCAAATCGAACCATTCCCATGTGTTGAGGATATAATCCTCTTCATTATTTGAAAAACGATAGTCTGCCAAATAAAACTCAGCTGTTCCGACGGTCTGACCTGATACGTTTTTGCCTGTTGCGGTGAGCAAGAACCAGTCGGGGTCGTTGCCTGTCGGGCCGCCGAAAGCTGTCGCTGTGGCATCGCCGTCGTGCATGTTCTGGTAAGCCCAGAGGTTGTTTGTGACGTAGCATCCTGTCACCGTATGTGCCTGATTGTCAGAGGTATGGACATCGCATTGCACGCCCATGGCATATGCAACACCGTATTGTGTCGAACCATCGTAGCCGCAGCCCGATGCCGCCGTGTATTGTGCATCCAATCCCGACTGTGACAAATCGGTGTGGTTAGAAGCAGTGAAACCGCCCCAGAACGAATAATCCGGCATGTAGTAATTATAAAACATCCATCCGCCGCTGAACATATCGTTGTCGCCGCTCTCGCCCTGCCAGTAGCCGCCTGCACCGAGTGTCACATCATCAAAAGTGGCTGTTCCAACGGTTATAACGACATCCACGCCCGACACGTTGACGTTCATGTCGACGTATTTGCCATTGCTAGTAGCGCGAATCACTAAAGTCTTGTTGGTGAATGCGTTAGATGTAGTTCTTGTAACCCAAAGCACATCGCTGTAATCAATTGTGGCTGTAATCTCCGAAGGGCAGCTTTGCACCGTGATTTCTATGAAATCGTTGTTGTTGTCGGGGTCATCGAAGGTATTGCTGAGGTCGAAATATAGTGTTTGCGGATAACTCGTGAAGCTGATTGGAGCGAGTTGGTTTGCCACTACCGGAGGCAAATCTTCGGCCATGCACTCCACCGAGAAACTCGTCTGCACCGACTGTCCGGCACTCTCGGCATTTAAAGTGATTGTCGATGTTCCGCCAGTCGCCACTAGACGTGTCACCGTCAAAATATTGTTGCTCAACGATGTTGAAACGAGCGACGGGTTGCTGTTCGAAGCCACGGTGATCACGATGCCTGTGTTCGGGTCGTCGGGGTCGTTGAAGGTATTGGTCAAATCGACAGTCTGGCTTGCAGGATATGATTCGAAGACGATGTTTGATATCGGGTTTGCCACAACAGGCGGCAGGTTTGTACCGCTTGCCAGTTCGTCGGCTCCAGCGCAAGGCGCTGTCGCCGACCTTGCCTGTCCGTCAATATCTGTTGTCACATACGACAGCGGATTTGCAACAGTCAGACCAGTGGCATCAGTGATATGTAAGTCGTTGTTTCCCACAAAGTTAGGCGTGCACAGCGCCGAATGTGTGTCAAATCCTGTGGCAGCAGTCCAGTCGGCCAAAGTGGCGCAGTCGGTGCTTGTGAAACGTCCGACATTGCTGCCTGCATATTGAATGCGGTTGTAGTCGCTATAACGGTCGGTGGCGTTCTGTTGGAAACGGAAGACGTATCCTGTCGTCTCGTTGACAAACAAGTTGTTGTACATAAACAGGTTAGACCAGTTTTTGTCGACATACATCACTCCACAGTTGCCATTGCCCGAGCATTTCACGGTGTTGTTCACAAAATAGACATAGCTGCTGTTTGTGTCATCCAGCTCGCAGCACCACGAAGTGTTGACGTCGCTAACCATATTGACAATATTGTTTCTGATGATGATAGGCTCTGTCTCGGTTCCCATCGCCGGACGAACCTCAAAGACTGTGGCGTAATTCGAAGTGCGCGTCACGCTCATCACATTGTTTTCAATGATGCTGTTGTAGCGGATACGCACAAAATCCATCGCGTGGTAGTTGCTCAAAACATCGTGGGTGTGGTTGGTGACAGTGTTGCCACGCACTATCGCATGGTCGGTGAAGGTGATATAGATGCCCTTTGACGACTGGTTCAAAAATGTGCAGTTTTCAACCAAAACACCGTCGTTGAGGGTGTAGATGTTATGTCCCTGGTAATACAAGCCGATGTAGCCGTTTTCGAAATGGCAGCCCACAAACTCGTTGTCCTGGTCGATCCATTCGCCACTGATGCGGTAAACGAGGTCCTTGTCGTTCTCGAGATTGTTGTTAGAGACAGCACCTATGAAACGCACATTCTCGAAACGGAGGCCTGTGTTGCCGTTCATCATCTTCACCAACACGGCTTTGTTTGCCGATGTCGAGGTTATCGTCATGTTTTCAAACGTGACATAGTCGGTTTTGAAGAGTTTTATGGTGCTGTTGTCGGTGTAGCCCGCGTTGCTGGTCACTACAACCTGTTGGTTGTCGGCTCCCATGCCCCTGAAAATCACTCTGTTTGTTGCGCTCACTCCGATTATTTCTTCAAGGTTGACGTATTCTTCGTACGTTCCCGGTGCCACTTGAAAAACCACCTGGCCTGATACTCCTGCCGACAATGCCGATGCCGCCGCGCTGAACGAGGTGTAGTCAGGATTTGATGATGCATTGCTGTTGATGGTGTAGGTGCCCGACAATTGGGCATTTACGATTGTCGCAAATAGCAGCGACAGTGCTAAAAAGAAACACTTTTTCATTTTAATTTAATTTTAATCCCGAAATAAATCTTTATGTGCATGGCAAGGTCTTCTGACTCGTCCGAGCCTGCCGCCTTCCCATCTTTTCAGACAGTGGCTTTATTGACAGGCCTTTACGCCGGACTCACAGCAGCGGGTACTGTCGCCGAATCGCACGGCGTTCCCTTTTCCAAAGCGACTGCAAAATTACAACTTTTTTGATTATTATTTTAAAAAAACGAAGTCGTTTTTTTCGGTCGCCTGTGGCGAGAAATCTTTCAAAATCTATTTAAAAATCTTACAAAATGTTCTTCCATAAAAACTTTTTATTATTTTTGTTGCACAAAAAAAATATAGGAATTACAAGATTTATTAAACCTTTAAGCGTATGGATTTAATAAAAGAATACAACAAAAAACATAAATTCTTTCGTGAGATTACAGGAGTAGCCATGAAAGTTTACAATAAGTATAAATCAGGTCTTCTTGAATCAGCTTACGAGGCTGCAATGAAGTATTTGTTAGAAAATAGTGGTTATACTGTTGAAAGTCAAGTATATCTTCCTATGTATTGGGATGATGTTAAACTTGATAAAAGCTATCGTATGGATTTGGTTATCAATGGAAATATTATAGTTGAATTAAAATCCGTAGTCTTTGTTGAAACTCAACATCGAAGACAGTTATGGAATTATATGAGGTTGACACATATTCCGTATGGTATGTTGATTAATTTTGGTAATGACAAAAATCTGTTTTCAGAATGGTATTATTATGACAGTGATGAAGATACCATAGATAGGGTTAGATTGTTGTAGAAAAGTTGTGGAAGAACATTTTGAAAGATTTTGTTAGATTTTATTTTAAGATTTTGCAAGATTTCTGCCCAAAGGGCACCGAAAAAAGATTACCGTAAAGGTAATCGAAAAAAAACACTATATTTGCAAAAATTTAAGAAATGAAAAAACGTCTCTGGCTCCTGATTCCTCTGATTCTCGTTCTGAGCGTCATTTTGCTATATATTTTTCCCGTTTCCGGAGAGATGCCGTTGTGGCTCTCGATATTGCCGCCGCTCATCGCGATAGTGATGGCTCTCGTTGCTAAAGAAGTGATTTCTTCATTGTTTTTTGGCGTTTTAGTCGGTGCTTTCATCATGGCGTTGTATTCTGGACATTCCCCAGCCGAGGCACTCGGCGGTGGACTGCTGCGTACTGTCGATACCTACGTAGTGGGCGCAATCTTCGAGCTTGAACACATCCAAATCATTGTGTTCACGCTGCTTATCGGAGGCATGGTGCGCCTTATCACCGCCAACGGAGGTATGAGAGGAGTGGTCAACTGGCTGTCAAAACGCGCCAAAGGCCCGCGCTCAGGCCAGATGATGACATTCATAATGGATCTTTGCGTGTTTTTCGATGACTACTCCAACACCTTGGTGGTCGGCAACACTATGCGACCCATCGCCGACAAACTGAAAATCTCACGCGAGAAACTTTCGTATATTGTTGATTCCACCTCAGCACCAGTGGTGGCTATCGCATTCGTCACGACATGGATAGGCGCCGAACTGAGCTACATCCAGGATGGCATCGACGTGATCGGACTCGAAGAAAACGCTTATTTTGTGTTCATCAACTCGTTGAAATACAGTTTTTACCCTATCTTGACCCTCGGTTTCGTCCTGATGCTAATCTACTCGCAACGCGACTACGGTCCAATGTTAAAAGCCGAACGCAAAGCGAGAATGGCAACGCAAACAAATTCTGAAAATATTGACAACCAACAAGAAAATGCTCATATCATTGATGCCTTGATACCTCTTCTTGTTTTGATTTTCGGCACGATAATCGGACTATTTGTCACTGGTTATAAGTCTGAAATATGGAATGATCCAAACTACGGTTTGTTCCCGAAAATATCAGTAACCATTGGCGAAGCCAACTCTTATCTCGCCCTGATTTGGTCATCTCTGTTATCGCTTCTGACCGCCATTGTTTTGACCTTGCGCCGTGGCACTATGATATTCACCAAAATCATCGAAGAGATGATCGAAGGCATCAAAACTATGTTCAACGCGGTTTTGATTCTTACTATGGCTTGGTCTATCTCATTGATAACCAGCGACATGCACACGGCAGAGTTCGTCTCTCAATTGTTATTAAAATGGTCGTTGTCGCCTGTTCTAGTCCCTATGCTGACCTTTATCTTGGCTGCCTTGATAGGCTTCTCGACAGGCACCTCGTGGGGTACGATGGCGATTCTCTACCCATTGATTTTGCCTGCCTCGTGGATGCTTTGCATCAATGCCGGCATGAGCGTTGATGCCACTATGCCGTTGTTTTACAACGTGGTAGCCTCCGTTCTTGCAGGTGCTGTCATGGGTGACCATTGCTCCCCGATATCCGACACCACCATCATGAGCTCGTTGGCTTCAGGCTGCGACCATCTTCAGCACGTAGGCACACAGATGCCGTACGCACTCACCGTTGGTTGTGTTGCCGTATTCATAGGTGTCCTTCCAGCCTCCCTCGGACTTCCGTCATGGATAGCTTTTTTGGTTGGATTAGCAGTACTTGCAATTATTGTTAGATTTGTTGGAAAGAAAGTCTAACGATAACGTTTCTCTAACTGCTCTCTATACTTTTCAGTAATTTCTCTTGCAATTTTCACTGCGTCGCCTTCAGGTTTTGCTGGGAATGTGCCGTAACGCTCACGCCACCACAGGCCTTCGTATGTGCAGATGCGCTTGTGATACTTTGTCTCATCGAAATCGTCACCTCTGTTGATGGCGGCGTTCATCTCGTTGAAAAACTCCTTCCAGCGGTAAGCGTAATATGTCTCGGTGAGTCCCGACCATGCGCGGCTTGCGTATTCGTTCAACAGAGCGTCCTCCTCACCCCAAGTGGTGATGATATTGCGTGCGTTGCTCTCGAAATAATCCTTCTCTTCGTCAGTGTTTCCTATTGCTCGCGCGTCTTTGATCCATTTTCCGACAAGGAAAGCTGGCTCCGTAGCCAAAATTCTTTCTGTGTCGTCCAAAATCGAGGTCATAACAGCTTCAATTTCATGCATTTTGTCGTAATCTTTGACATTATATGCCTTCACGTAATCAATGTACAAATCGCTGAAATAATTGCCTAAAAGCTGACGCGTGACGTTCACAATGTCAAAATGACGTGTTCTGCTCACATTAACTGTATCTATAAGATTATCAAGCACATCGAGCAAAACTATGTTGTTGTATTTGTACGTCGGCGCGATGTAATACTGCCTGTATTCATCGATTTTTCCCAATGTCGGGCGCTGGTTGATGCGCACTGTCTGTCCTGGTGACGACACCTTATTATAAACGCTGTCGGCCAACAATCGCCAAGCCTCGCGCATGTTGGCATCAACTTTTCCTGCACGCTGGTCGGCGAGGCACTTCACCCAAGCGTCGATATCCTTCGTGAGCGGGTTGTCCCATGCTTTTTCGAACACGTATTCATACATAAACGGGTTGCAGTCGAAGCCTTCCAAGGTGCTTCCGATGCCCACGAAGTTGTCGCCGCCAGCCTCGAAAGCGTGTTCGATGCGTTCATTCACAATATTGAGATTGCCTGCCAGCATCGAGTTTCCGCCGAAATTGCCGAGGTAGCACCAGATGTAAGGCACTCCGTAATAGGCGTTGGTTCGCTCCCACACCGGCTGCCTCTCACAGTAATAATCGAGCATGATGTGCCGGTCTTTCGGCATCGAGGTGATGTACGCCTCGATTCTGTTGTCGACCTCCCAATACTGGCGCTCGTTCCAGAACAGCCACGCCATCTCGAGCCATTTGGCCTGTGGGTCGGCGGCTTCGAGTGATTCGTAAACCTGACGGCTCACTCGCGCCAGATACTCAGGCTCCCAGCTCGGTGGTATCAATTCATTGAAGATATCGATTCCGTAGATATTATCGGTGCCGTAAAACTCAGTCTGCTTGGCGATGAATCTCTTCTGTATCTCGGTGTAAAGCGGATCCAACGGGTCGAGGAACTTGCACCAGCACGTGCTGTCGAAGCCTGCCCAGTCGCCCAACGATGCCAGCGGAGCGTCGGGGTAGAGCCGCTTGATGCATGGTGGCACATGACCGGCAAAGCCCGGCAACACTGGCTTCATGTTGAGTTCACGTTCGCGTGCCACTATCTGTTGTTGCAGCGCCTTCTGGTTGTCGAGCCACACCTTCGGCAACGGTCCGCCCCAGCGGTCGATGTTCTGCATACGGTGCCACGGCAGATGCGCCGGACCCGTGAAATAGCTGCGGATCTCGTCGTCGGTCAAACCTAAATCGGTCCAAACCTCGTACCACACCGATTCCTGTCCGGTGATAGCCAAAGGCAGATTTATTCCGTTGAGCGCCATCCAGTCTATGAAATGCTCCCATTGCGACCAGCCCCACCATGGCATGGTATATCCGAAAGTGCAGTAGTTCAAGAAGAAACGGTCAGGGACACGGGCGTTCAGGCGCACTTTTTCCATAACCTTAGGCATATCTAAAGGTATCTCGAGTTTTTCGGTCTCAAACCAAGAATATTGTGCCTTACAGTAATATTTAAGGTAATGGTTCAAACCCACAGCCATGCTGTTGGCGTTGTTGCCACGAATCACCAGATATCTTCCATCACTCTCAATCTCAAAACAGTCAATAGTGTCGTTAAGTCGTTCAAGCACAATATGTTTCGAATATTGCGGCACCACACGGTCTACCAGTCCGCGCATCGCGATAATCTCCGGATCTTTTTCCCTATGATAACATTTGTTCTGCCTAATTAAAAGCACCGTAAAAAGGCACAAAATAACTAATAAAACTACAATTTCTCCCTTAGAACTAAGTTTTTTCATATTTAAAAGTTAAATTTTTGCAAAAATAAACATTTTTTATGTTTTTTGCAAGAATTTTCAATTTTTCTAAAAATTTGTCAAAAAAAACTTATTTCGTATGATATTGTAAATCAATCAATTGTGATTTTTAAGGTAAAAAAAATCACTTTTTTTGGCGGTTGTTTGGAAAAAAGGCGTAATTTTGTCCCAGTTTTTCTTTGAGCAGAAAAAAGATTTTATTAATTAAAAATTATTGAAAATGTCAGAAATTAAAGAAAAAGTTGTATCAATCATCGTTGATAAATTAGGTGTTGATCCATCAGAAGTTGTTGAAACAGCAAACTTTACACAAGATTTAGGTGCTGATTCTCTTGACACAGTTGAGTTGATCCTCGATTTCGAAAAAGAATTTGGCGTATCAATCCCTGACGATCAGACAGAGAATATCCAGACAGTCGGCGACGCTATCAAATATATCGAAGAACATAAAGCATAACTATGGACGGAAAGCGTGTAGTCATTACAGGCTTAGGAGCCATCACGCCAATCGGCAAAAACGTCTCAGAATACTGGGACAGTCTCTGTAAAGGCGTAGGCGGAGCAGGAATGATAACACGTTTCGACGCATCGAAATTCAGATCACGCATAGCCTGTGAGGTCAAAGATTTCGACCCGCTTCAGTATTTCGATAGAAAAGAAGCACGCAAACTAGACTTATTCGAACAGTTCGCCATGATATCGGCGGACGAGGCGATACAAGATTCAGGTATCAACAGAGATAACACTGATTTCACTGAAGTCGGTGTTATCTTTGCATCTGGTATCGGAGGCATCGAGAGTCTTTCTCTTGAGACAATCGACTTCGCACTCGGTGACGGGACACCGCGCGTGAGTCCTTTCACAATCCCAAAACTGCTTCCCGACCTCGCAGCAGGTAACATCTCGATAAAATACGGTTTCCAAGGTCCTAACTACTGCACTGTCTCGGCATGTGCATCGTCGGCCAACGCCATCGTCGACGCCTTCCGTTACATCCACTATGGTCGTAACGAGGTGATGATAGCTGGTGGTGCCGAAGCTCCTATATGCCCAATCAGCGTTGGTGGTTTCGAAGCCATGAAAGCACTCTCCACACGTAACGACGACCCGGCCACGGCATCACGTCCGTTCGACGCCGACCGCGACGGCTTCGTCATGGGTGAAGGCGGCGGTTGCTTGGTTTTAGAGGAACTCGGACACGCCATCCGTCGTGGAGCCAAGATCTACGGCGAGATAGTGGGCTGCGGCGAGTCGGCCGACGCACATCATATCACAGCACCGCATCCTGAAGGACAAGGTGCAGCTCTGAGCATGACACGCGCACTCAAAGAAGCCGACATCACACCCGACGTAATCGATCATATCAACACCCACGGGACATCGACGCCGGCAGGCGACATCCCTGAGATTCTGGGCATCAAGACGGTGTTCGGCGAGCATGTCTACAGCATGTCGATCAACTCGGGCAAGTCGATGACAGGCCATCTCCTCGGAGGTGCTGGCGCCATCGAGGCTATCTCCACAGTGCTGGCGTGCAAAAACGACATCGTGCCGCCTACCATCAACCACTTCACCGACGACGAGCGCATCGACCCGAAAATCGACTTCACCTTCTGGAAAGCGAAGAAAAGAACCGTCAACTACGCCATCAGCAACGCCTTCGGCTTCGGCGGCCATAACGCAAGTATCATCTTCAAGAAATATTAGCAATGTTAGGGCTTTTTCGTTATCATGACAAGGCCGAGAAAGAGCTCGCCAAAAACATTCATAACCTGTTCGGCTTCTACCCTCACAACATCACGCTCTATCAGCTCGCGTTCACGCATAAGTCGATGAGCCACAAGCTTAGCGGCATACAGGTGAGCAACGAACGTCTCGAATATCTCGGCGACGCCATCCTGAGCTCAATAGTGGCGGAATATCTCTTCAAGAAATACCCTGCCAAACAGGAAGGCTTCCTCACAGAGATGCGTTCACGCATCGTCAGCCGTGCGTCGCTCAACAAACTCTCGATGAAATTCGGCTTCGAAAACCTTATTTCATACGTCAAGTCGCACGACAAACACTCGAAGTTCCGCTCCATCGGCGGCAACGCCTTCGAGGCATTCACAGGAGCCATATTCCTCGACAGAGGCTACAAATTCACCTATAACATCATCGTCGACCACATCATCAAGATACATCTCGACCTCGACGAGATAGAGAAGAGCGACGGCAACTACAAGAGCCGCATCCTCGAATGGTCGCAGAAACAGAAACACCAACTGGAGTTCCGACAAACCGAAACCAAGGGCGAGGGCTTCGACAAGCTTTATTATATCAAACTTTTCATCGACGAGAAAGAGTATTCCGAGGCCTGCGACTACTCGATAAAAGGCGCTGAACAGCTCGCAGCGGAGAAAGCCTGGCATATCCTTGAAGATGACAACGATCTAACCTTTTAAAACAATAAGATTATGGTAAAGAAAAAGAGAAAACTCGTTGTCGAGCCATTCGACGACATCAAAATCGTGGGAGTTTGCACCCATCTCGAGGACTACAAACTCGCATGGCATATCAATAACTTATTGAATATCAACCTGGTAAAATACGATGACATCTACAACGAAGATGATCTCGCCTTTTCTTTTTATCTTTACGACGGCGGCGAAAACTGCAACACTTTCAACCTTGTGGAGATTGCCAACTCCGAGGGCCGCTGGGTGAAGTTCTTCCCTCCCACCGACTATCTTCTCGTGATCCGCAACTTCATCAACGACGCCAACCTGCAGATCCTGCTCGACACAATCAAGCACATCGAGGGAGTCGCCCACGCCTATCTCATTGATTTGGAGACTAATAACAAAATCGACACCCTTCTCGAAGACATCGAAATGCATGAGATAGATATCGTCGCAAGCATGAAGAAATAGTTGAGTAGAGATGTGTCGTGGCATATCTCTAAATATTTTTTATCCAGTTTTTCAATTCTTCAACGCGTTTTTGATACTTTTCAAGCTGACTTTCAACGAAATCGTCGCTGTATTTTCTATCGCAGAAGCCATTGCCACGAGCGACGTATTCATCATCGTAGAGAGATCCTAAGACATCTTCATAGTTCTCAACATATTGTTGATTTTCAGCCAAAAGACGTTTCAAATCATCCAAATCGGCTTCAAAAGAGTCACCCGAAGAAAAAGTATAGCGTTTTTTCATTAAAAATCACCGTTTTGAGGGCGCAAAATTACAAAATTTTAACCTGATTTTGTTGATATTTTCAATCTTTTTTCGAAAAAATGTAAAATTAATTTGTCTATATGTAAAATATTCTTTACTTTTGCAGCGTTAACCATTCGAATTAAATGTTAAACCATTAAAAAATAAAAACTATGAAAAAGAACTATTTGTTTCCGAACAGCTTCAAGCTCGTCGGATTGGTGATTTTCGCCATTGCATTTATTGCGCTCATCTTTTGGAAATGTTTAGAAAACAGTCCTGAATTCAAAATGCCGGCATTGATTGAAGGAGATTTGTTGGGTGATTGCGATTTTTTCTGCATTGCTGAATGCGGTTTGATCACATTTATCATGCCACTCCTTATCATTGGACTCGTGTTCATCGGTTTCTCGAAAGAAAAAATTGAAGATGAATTTGTGAAAAGCATCCGCGAACAAAGTCTTGTGTGGGCTACTTATTGTGCAGCTATCTTATTGGTTATCTTCTCTTTAACAGTTTATAGCTGGTCTTATTTGTATGCCATGTACTCGATTTTCCCATTGTTCTTGATTCTTTTCATCATCAAATTTAGAATTGAGCTATACAAAGCCAACAAAGAAGGAGGTGCCCAATGAAAAACCGTTTGAAAATAGCGCGTGCCGAACTCAACATCACGCAGGAAGAGCTTGCAAAACGCATAGGAGTGAGCCGTCAGACCATCAACGCGGTGGAATCAGGGAAATACGTTCCGTCTACTGTGCTGGCGCTGAAGATGGCGCAGGTGTTCGGAAAAAGCGTGGAAGAGATCTTCATGTTGGAAGACGAAGATTAATTTTTGATTTCATTTATTAACAAATAGAGACGCCATATTATGACGTCTCTACATAGTGTTTAATAAATGATTGAACGTTTATTTCATTTCAAACCTTACTAATCTCAGCTCATTTTCTGAACCTTTAACCTTTTGAATTCCGTATACGTAGCCGTTATGGACAACGAACTTACTTTTTGTTATTGAAAGGTCGAAATCAGCGCATTGGAACGAGTTTTGAGAGATGCTTTTGTTCTGTCCAACTGAATAGGTATGGAATGAATTTTTACCGGCTTCTTCAATGTATTCGAAGAATATGATGTTATCGCCATTGCCTTTCATTGCTGATGAATACCAAGAGACTGTCAAAGGCTCTGTGATGTGATTCATGCCATTTTCAAGCTGTTTGACAAACTCCTGCTGTTTCTCAGCCAGTTTCTCCGGGTTAGGATAGTTTTTCCAGATATCAGTTTCTTTTTTATACTTTTCAATGACATCAGCCTGCATTTTTTTCTGTTCTTCAACTGATAAAATTTGGGGTTGCCAGTCGAATTTCTTTTCAATCAGGTTGTTTTCGGTGGTATTATAAAGCAGTAGTTTGCCCTCGTCTGGCACAGCGATTGCCAAAACATCGTCAGAAATCTTGATCATATCAACTTTGTGGTTTATCAAAGCTTTGGCATAAATCATATATTCGCCGCTGAAAGCCGTGTCTATAAAAGCATTGTAGATGATATGATAATCACCGGTGTTCACATCCAAAATCGCAACAAAATAATGCCATTGTGTTTCCCATGAAGTACTTCCGAAAAGCGCAATCTTATCATTTGTTAATGGAATCATTTCATGACTTGAGAAATCAATAGTTATATCTTTGACAATCAATCCGTTATCATTAAAGAAATAGATAATTCCCTGGCTGTTTGTTCCTGTAAAATAAAGATTGTTGATTTTTCCAAAAACTGGTTGGAGGTTGAAAGGCTTTTTCTTTCCGTCTTCGTAATAGATTTCTATGTCTTTCAAATGTTTACCTTTTTCATCGAACAATGAATAGCGGTTTTCGTTGGTGTGGCTGATCATAGCGGTGCCGTCGTCGAAAACGGTCAGTTTTTTGGCGTTATCGCAGATTTTTGTCCAGTCACCGCTAAGGGCGTAAGAGTTATCCTTTACAAGGTTAATTGTCTGTGCATCAACGATATATGATGCAAATGCTAATGTGAGAATTAAAA
>Ga0265298_10000729_pt1 | contig 48004 bp, 37 predicted proteins | sample AusTroGonzalo_MG_3_FD_193486 | JGI IMG/M metagenome (GOLD analysis project Ga0265298, IMG submission 193486) | Bovine rumen microbial communities from tropical cattle in Woodstock, Queensland, Australia - Gonzalo_01 | ecosystem: Host-associated > Mammals > Digestive system > Stomach > Rumen ...
AACTGCTCATCAGACTGCCGGAAGTGGAGAAGAATGAAACTCTTCCTGATTCTTTCAAGAAAGAGGCTGTAAGGACTATACCGATTGAAGATATAGGTGTCGTTGTCTTAGACAACAAACAGGTAACTATTACTCAAGGCCTGATGGAAGCCTTGCTTGAGAATAACTGCGCAGTCATTACCTGCGATAACAATCATCTTCCTGTTGGATTGATGCTCCCGTTATGCGGTAACACTACGCAAAATGAACGGTTCAGAGATCAGTTGGATGCATCACTTCCACTCAAGAAACAATTGTGGCAACAAACCATACAATGCAAAATACGGAATCAGGCATCAATCCTAAAGACAAACACTGGTGTTGAAACCAAAAATATGTCAGTATGGGCAGAGAATGTAAAAAGTGGTGACTCTGAGAACTTGGAAGCAAGAGCTGCTGTATATTATTGGCGAAATCTCTTTCCAGACAAACCAGACTTTATTCGCGACAGAGATGGTTCATCTCCCAACAATCTTCTGAACTACGGATACGCTATTTTGAGAGCCGTAGTTGCAAGAGGACTAGTTTCAAGTGGCCTACTCCCCACCCTGGGCATTCATCACCATAACAGATATAATGCCTATTGTCTGGCCGATGACATCATGGAACCATATAGGCCATACGTAGATCAGTTGGTGATTGACATTATATCAAAACACGGATATCCCGAGGAACTGACCACAAATCTCAAACAGGAGTTATTATCCATACCTGTTTTGGATGTCACTATCAATGAACAACGAAGCCCGCTGATGATAGCTGTCGGACAAACAACAGCCTCCCTATACAAATGTTTCAGCGGTGAGTCCCGAAAAATAATATACCCTACTATATGATTTCAGAAAGACTTAGTGAGTATAGGATAATGTGGATACTGGTTCTGTTTGATTTACCAACCGAGACTAAAAAGGACAAGAAAGCTTACGCTTTGTTTCGCAAGCAGTTGCTTTGTGACGGATTCACTATGTTCCAATTCTCCATTTATTTGAGACATTGCGCCAGTCGCGAGAATGCTGACGTACATATTCGCAGAGTCAAATCATTTCTACCCAACATGGGACAAATAGGAATACTCTGTATTACCGATAAGCAGTTTGGAGATATGGAGATCTTTATCGGCAAGAAAAAAGAGGAGCCTGTGGCTCACGGCCAGCAATTGGAGCTGTTCTAACTCTGAAACTGTTTCTCCATCAGAAACGCTAAACGGTATCGACATCATAAAGAAATCCCAGCTTCTGGCCGGGATTTCTTTTTCTACCACCTGTGATAAATCTTTGACTCTCTGCAAGATACTTACATCGTAGTGATAGCGATGTCAAAGATATCCAAAATTGAAAGCAAATCACAACGCATATACACCAAGGTGGCCGCACTCCCGGAGTGATAGCGATGTCAAAGATATCCAAAATTGAAAGCAAATCACAACTTTGTGTTGTACTCGTTGATTGCACCGAGGAAGTGATAGCGATGTCAAAGATATCCAAAATTGAAAGCAAATCACAACTTCTCGTCTGTTTAAATACCATGTCCCTGAAGTGATAGCGATGTCAAAGATATCCAAAATTGAAAGCAAATCACAACTATGCTCACCTAAGTTATGGAGTGCGAGAAAGTGATAGCGATGTCAAAGATATCCAAAATTGAAAGCAAATCACAACCTCTTGGCGTGTCGGTTTGGAACAATTTATAGTGATAGCGATGTCAAAGATATCCAAAATTGAAAGCAAATCACAACTGAGCAGCGCTTCATTATTCTCTGCATTGAAGTGATAGCGATGTCAAAGATATCCAAAATTGAAAGCAAATCACAACGAGGTGGATGCCACTCCCATCGGCTGGTTCAGTGATAGCGATGTCAAAGATATCCAAAATTGAAAGCAAATCACAACCCGACGTCATCGCGGCACTCCGAGCCGTAGAGTGATAGCGATGTCAAAGATATCCAAAATTGAAAGCAAATCACAACAACCTTCAGGCATTATGTTACCAATGTCACAGTGATAGCGATGTCAAAGATATCCAAAATTGAAAGCAAATCACAACAACGTGGCGTTGAGGAACGTACGTAACAACAGTGATAGCGATGTCAAAGATATCCAAAATTGAAAGCAAATCACAACCAGCGATAGGCCGCAGTGTCGGTATGATGCAGTGATAGCGATGTCAAAGATATCCAAAATTGAAAGCAAATCACAACGGACTACCTGTGTTCAATCACGTATGCCGAAGTGATAGCGATGTCAAAGATATCCAAAATTGAAAGCAAATCACAACGGTAATCAAGTATCAGTTGTTTAACGTCAAAGTGATAGCGATGTCAAAGATATCCAAAATTGAAAGCAAATCACAACCTCCTCCTTCCACTTACGGAACGCCTCATTAGTGATAGCGATGTCAAAGATATCCAAAATTGAAAGCAAATCACAACAACGACTGGGCGAGGCTGCTGCTGCTGTCAAGTGATAGCGATGTCAAAGATATCCAAAATTGAAAGCAAATCACAACCGCCTTTACCCCCGCCTCATACACGCTTAGAGTGATAGCGATGTCAAAGATATCCAAAATTGAAAGCAAATCACAACCACTCTCTGAGTGTCATTGAACTGATGTTCAGTGATAGCGATGTCAAAGATATCCAAAATTGAAAGCAAATCACAACCAATGGCAACTACTGGTCTTCGGGGTTCAAAGTGATAGCGATGTCAAAGATATCCAAAATTGAAAGCAAATCACAACAGGCTAGTGATATACTCTTTGAACTCTCCAAGTGATAGCGATGTCAAAGATATCCAAAATTGAAAGCAAATCACAACCGACTTTGACGCCTGGGTAAGCCGTGACACGGTGATAGCGATGTCAAAGATACCTAAAATAGAAAGCAAATCACAACAATGATGTTTATTTCAGCCGCAATTTGTTTCTTTGCATTTGAAAGTGTTCAAACCTATAAGTGAGCTAACAACCAATAGAATCTTAAGTATAAATGCCGGTCTTATGAGAAAAATGCTTCTTGTTTTGTCGTTGATAATTCCTGTCTGTGTTATTGCCCGTGATGTACAGAGCCTGGAAAAGGGCTGGGAGTTTGTGTTGAGTGATGCCACTATCGATGAGCTGGATGGCGTTGAGGGTTGGCGTGCTGTGGATGTTCCGCATGACTGGAGCATTGAGGGTGAGTTTGACCGCAGCAACCCTACCGGGCAGGGCGGTGCTTATCTGCCTGCCGGGACAGGTTGGTACCGCAAGGTGGTCAAGGCCGATATCGGGGCCGATGAACGGTTGTTCCTGGAATTTGACGGTGTGATGGCTTGCAGCAGCGTTTATGTAGATGGTAAGCTGGCCGGATACAGGCCTAACGGATATGTTGGTTTTACTTACGATATTACCGACCTTGTTACTCCCGGAAAGTATGCAGTTGTTGCCGTTAAGGTAGACAACTCTGTTCAGCCGGCGTCACGCTGGTACACAGGCAGCGGTATCAACCGGCATGTACGGCTACTAAAGAAGAACACCTGTTATATCCCGACTGATGGCGCTTTCGTATCATATCAGGACGGCAATGTCAACATAAAGGCATCCGTATCCAATACATCAGAAAAAGCCCGCACCATAAAACTCCAATACAACCTAAAGGATGCCAAAGGCAAGGTTGTGGCAAAAGGCAGCAGCTCAGATACAAAAGTCGGAGCCGGAGAGCAGACGGAATTATCAGGAAGTGTTCAGATAAATGATCCCCAACTCTGGTCACCGGACAATCCTTATTTATATACTGTAGATGTTGAGCTGCTTGAAGGACGAAAACAGTTGGATGCAGAGACCGTAACCACCGGACTTCGCACCATACGTTTTGACAATGAGAAGGGCTTTTTCCTTAACGGGCAGAACATTAAGATGTACGGAGTCTGCCTGCACTCTGATGCAGGAGCATTGGGTACGGCAGTTCCGCTTTACGTATGGGAATATCGCCTGCAGCAGTTGCGCAAACTTGGCGTAAACGCAATCAGGATGGCGCACAATCCGGCAGATCCGGCATTCATGGATCTTTGCGACCGCATGGGATTCCTGTTCATGGCCGAATCATTCGACACATGGAACTCACCCAAGAACCACGCTGAGAAGGGTTACAACCTCTATTTTGATGATTTTTGGGCTATTGACACCCAGAACATGGTTGAGAATGCACGTAATCACCCGTGCGTGGTTATATACAGCGTGGGTAATGAGATACGTGACAACCTGGACAGCGAGCAGGGCTTTGAAAAGTACCGCAAGCAGCAGGATCTGGTGCACTCCATAGACCCCACCCGCCCGGTAACCATGGCTCTGTTCCGCCCCAACTCATCGGGCGTTTACCGCAACGGATTTGCCGAGATGATGGATGTGGTGGGCCAGAACTATCGCGTGGATGAGCTCAAGGCCTATCATGAGGCTCACCCCGAGAAAGCTATCATAGGCACTGAGAACACACACGACGTACAGTCATGGCTGATGCTGCGTGATGACCCGTCACTGTGCGGTCAGTTCCTATGGGCCGGAATTGATTATCTGGGCGAGGCAGCTTGGCCGCAGGTTATGTGGAGCACGTCCCTGCTGGATGTGACAGGAGGCGTAAAACCGGCCGGACAGCAGCGCGCCAGCTGGTGGGCCAATGAGCCGATCGTGGCTTTTGCCCGCCATGCCGATAACAACGGAGCCGGCGCACTGATATCGGACTGGACTCCGGCTGATCTGGATACGTATGACCAGGCAGCCATTGAGGTCTATTCAAACTGCCAGGAGGTGGAACTCTTTATCAATGGTGAGTCACAGGGGCGCAAGATAATGCCCGATAACGCCCGCCCCGCACTGTTCAACGTCAATTTCAACCCCGGCAAGATTGAGGTTGTAGGCTATAATGACGGAAAGGAGTCCGCCCGATGCACGGCCGTTACAGCCGCAGAACCAGCCCGTCTCAATATTGAGCTGGCAGGAGGTCGCGCCGGAACAGGATTTGATGATGTAGAGATCCTGTCCGTTCAGGTTGTTGACAAGGACGGCACCATATGCCCGGTCAACGACTGCCGCATAGAGCTGGGAGTTGAGGGCGCTGAACTGATAGCTGTTGACAATGCCGATGTGCTGGCACATGACACTACTCACAAGAGCACAGTATTCAATACTTATCAAGGCCGAATGGTGGCATATATACGCCGCACATCAGACAAGGGAACAGTAAAAGTTACGGCGACAGACTGTTCGTCGGCCGCCGCACTTAAAGGATCAGCAACTTTCTAAGTTATTACTTGAGGGCTGCCTTGACATCGGTAATCATGTTCTTGTGAGCCTCATCCTCCTCGGTCAGAGTGGATGTAAGCTTTATCTCACCTGCCTTGTCCTTGGTTGAGAATGTGCCGCTGTACAGGATTACGCTGTTGAAATAGAGTGTAGCCTCAAGGCATATCTTGTAATCACCGGCGGGAACCTCCTTGCCGTCAGCATCCTTGAAATCCCAGGTGTATGTCTGGATTCCGCTCTCTTTGGGTGTTGCTCCTGTTACTGCATCAATCTGCTCATCGGTCATATTCTCGGCACCGGCGTTCTTTACCCATGTGGGTACGCAGGTGGGACGGAATGTGTAACCGCGACGGCCGCCACGACCCTTTGATGTAAATGAAGTTACGGTAAGGGTACGAACTACCTTACCCTCGGAGTTCTCAACCCAAACAGCCCACTGGTTGGAGCCGGCACCGCTCTGTTTCTGATAGTTGAATGAAAGTTCCACTGCACTGGCTTTCTTGGAGCCCTGAGCCATAGCAGGCATGGCAATGATGGCAGAGAGAACTGCCATAAGAATGATTCTGATCTTCATATAAAAACAAATTTGGTTATCTTGCTGAGTGCGAAGATAACCAAATGTTTTGAAACAACTACTCTCCTACTGGAGCCGATAGTGGTGAAAGCGAACTCAAGTTCAGACTTGGAAAGCCTCCTGTCCACTTAGATGTTACAGTTGTCTCCTTCTGTGCCTCCAAATCAGGGGAAGCTGTAGTATTATTCCAGTCCTTCATATAAACCATTGTTTTCAAGTTCAACACTCCTTTTCTGCATCAATTGGCAATGCTTCTAAGGCAAAGATATGAAAACAAATGGAAATAAGTGTTAAAATCTGAAAATTTTTTCAAGAAATTTCACTCCAGTCCTGAAAACGGCGCCGGCATACGCTTTGTATACCCTTGTGCATGGAATGTGGCTATGATCGTACCGTTTTGGTCTTTCACCTGAACCTGGGCTGCCGGGATCTTGGGATGGTGGCTGGTAAAATGGCCCTCGGCGGTAAGCACATCGCCCAGTTTGGCCGATAGATGATAATATATGGTGGAGTTTATGGCAAAAGCCATATTCTCGCCCTGATTGACAAGAGCTGCGAATACCAGATCGGCAAGAGTGAAAAGCGCCCCGCCCTGGCAGATGTTTCCGGCATTCATATGGTGCTCAGTTACTGTCATGGTTGCCTTGGCTGAGCCCGGTTTTACATCGGTCAGTTCAATGCCGATATACTTGGCGAACTTGTCGCCCTCATTAAGAAAGTCTTTCAGTGTCATGATGTAAGGTGTTATTCTGCTGCAAAAGTATTCAAAAATATGATGGCGTCAATAAGTTCCTGCTGCGGAAAATCCATGGGAACTATTCCTACCGGCTTTTTATGGTTACCCAGATACTCCAGCAGGCGGGCATTCGTAACCCTTGCGTTACGGTTTATGTTAGTGCTTATTCCCGATCCCGTATAACCCGACAAATGGTTAATGCACCAAACTCCCTCCGGGGCCGATGCAAACGCCCTTACCATACCGGTAACCATATCCCATTTGGAGTCAAGATAGTTACCCCTACCCCCGTCGGTAAAGAAATCCTGCGACCAAAGCCCGGCACTGTTTCCTGTACTTGACACCATCCTTGCCTGATGCGATGATCCGTTGCCGGGCCAGCCCGCCGCTACCGTGCCGGGATAATCCATGCCACTGGAGGGAGAGTTCCTATGTATAAACAGGACGCGCCCGCGCATATCGGACACAGTCATACGAGCGGTGAATGACGCAAGCATACCGGAGGGAAAGAGTGAGTTGATAATATCCATAGTCATATCAACCGCCGTCTGACCGCCGCCAGCACTGTTGGTCATGATTATGCAGAACTCCGTGGGGTGTTGCTCCAGTTTCGCTCTTATGGTGAGCAGTGCCTCCTCAAATCCCAGATGGCAGTCCGCCGGACCGTGATATATCAAGAGCTTTCCGTCCTCCAGTTTGGGCCTGAGGTCAAAGAACCGTATTCCGGCATCCCACTGCTCAGACAGGTCCATCGTCTGAGTACGGGCATAGTGCCGCATGGGGAACCTTACGCCCGATGTCCCTGAATCATGCGTTCCGGGAATGGACAGCCGGCATACCGGAACCGTATCGGGCAAAGACGCCATCCAACCGGCATGAGCGGCTTGTGCCTGAGCGTTATTGAGCATCAGTACGATAAGAGTGAAAAAGGCTATGATTCTTTTCATTTTTCTGTCATTCCGGCTGGTATGCAAATTTATAAAAGACTATATTTGTGATTACAACTTAACAAACCAAATTTATGAGAAGAGTCCGTTCTTTGTTTGTCATTGCCTGCATAATGATCTGCTCATGCAAGAGCAAAAGCGTTGAGACCACATCATCGGCCCTGACAGAGAGGATATCCGGCGCAGAAGCCCTTATTGAAACCTTCTATAAAGCGTATTGTTCAGAAGGCGATGCTGACGTCAAGACCGACTCCATTCTCTCCGTATATTGCACCGATGAGCTACGGGAGTATGTAATGGATTGTGTCGGTGAGTATGACTTTGTCCTGGACGGAGGCATATATTCCGATATTCACGCAGAATCCTTCCGTGTCACCAGACGGAATGAAAGATACCTTGTCTATTTCGAGTATAGACAGTGGCCTCAAACCGATGAACCCGGAAAGGACTCCCTGTATGTAATGCTCAATAAGGAGAACAGGATATCATATATAATAAGGCCCGATGACGGCTACCGCATCCCCAATGCATACAGCGCTGTCATCCCGGATCTCTACTCCTATTATGAATATGTAGACCTGGGTCTGAGCGTGAACTGGGCTACCTGTAATATCGGATCATCTCCCGTCAACCCCCATTATTCGGGCCAATATTTTGCATGGGGTGAGACCGAACCTAGGGATAATTTTGATGAGAGCAATCCGTTTGCAGAACGACAGAAACACTATTTTGCCAGCGGGATAACCGTTCTGGAACCCGGCGATGACGCTGCCACAGTTCAATGGGGCCCCGAATGGCGTATGCCCACAAGAGAGGAGTTCCAGGAGCTCATGAACAACTGCTTATGGGAATGGATAGAACTGGAAGGCGGTAGCTGGGTATATAAGGTGACAGGAACAAACGGGAATTCCATCATTCTCCCGGCCGGAGGATTCCGGATTGGAAAACAATGGCAGGGTCTAGGTGAACGTCTGTTTTACTGGACCAGTACATGTAATGCAGATCACCCCACAGATGAACCGTGTGCATGGGAGTTCATTTCCATGCCGGATAGAGGTAAGAACAGCCAATACCGGAGCAACACTGTCAGCTCAGTTTTTCTTAGGAGTCCGATAGGAATAAACATAAGACCGGTCACTGAACAGGAGTTCATACCTATTGATGGCATAGCCCTTGACAGGAAGAAACTGGAACTGACAATAGGTGATGAATATATCCTGAAGGCCTCATTCATACCTCAGGATGCCAGCAAAAAGGGAATCCGGTGGCGCAGTGGAAACTCGGCCGTTGCCTGCGTTGACAGGAACGGAAAGGTCACTGCCGTATCAGACGGAAAATGCACCATCACCGCTGTATGCGGAGAGTTCAAAAAGGAGTGTCAGGTGACAGTCATCAGGCCCAAGGAGTATGTTCCCATACGGCAGGAGGAGGTTACCACCATATATGAATTCGGAAAAGATGTGAACAGCACCTTAGTTGAAGGCCTGCAGGATTTTGCCGATTCGCTGGAACTGAAAGAGGTGTTCAAGACACATATAGGTGACAAATCAAAGGGCTTTGATATAACAGTATCTGACTTTACCGGTCAACTCTGGAAGAATGACCCCGGCGATTTCCGTATGATAACGATTGAGAACGCATCGGGACAGTACAGATTCAAAAACTACGACTGGGTTTATGAGGACCTGTTTGATAACAACCTTTTCTACTGCCATCAGGTTGACAAGTCCCGGTATCTGCTGTTCCTGAGATGTTTCACTTATGGATGCTGCGCCGGTGTACTGACTGTACTGGCGATTGATGAAAACGGTGCACGGGTAATCTATAATCAGCAATGTAAACTAGATGATTTAAACAAGGATCCTTTCTCCATAACAATTGAATCCGACTACCCTGAAGGTGTTTCAAAGTATGAAACCCACTACTATCCTGCCTATAACCTGTTTGTAGAGGACGGCGCCCTAAAGATGAAATCCGTTGAGTTGCTACGCGAATAAAAGCGTATCTTTGCAGCCGTTTTAGGACAAGATACGCATGGAAAAATTCAAGAATGTTGTAAAGCAGGCTGCACCAAGGGCATTAAAGACGATATGGTGGATATTCAAGATAACCGCCACTGTCTCTTTTATCATGTTCCTGCTTAAGTATACCGGTATACTTACATGGATTGCGACGGCAGTAAGTCCCGTGTTCCATATATTCGGACTCCCGGGTGACGCGGCACTGGCTTACGTTAGCGCGTACTTTATTAATATATACTCGGGCATCGCGGTGATATCGACCCTTGATATGACCGTCAGGCAGATAACCATACTGGGTACCATGAACCTGGCTGCGCACGCCATGGTAGCCGAGACCGCCATCCAGAAAAAGACCGGCACACCCATCAAGCATATGGTGATTGTACGTACCCTGGCGTCAATCACGCTGGGAATCGTAATGAACCTGATACTTCCCGGAAGGCCTCAGTTCAGTGAGCAGACCATAAGTCTGTCAGAGGTTCCGTTCCTGAATATACAGGGAGAGTTCTGGCCCATGTTCCTGGTTTGGCTCAAGGGTCTTGCCAGGCTTACCGTATGGATGACCACGCTCATTTTCCTGCTCAACATCATGCAGCGGGCATTGTATGAGTACGGCACCATGAACAAGATATCCAGGTTCTTCAGTCCGCTGCTCACAGTGTTCGGCCTGCCCAAGGAGACCACGTTCCTCTGGATCGTGGCTAATGTCATCGGCCTGCTGTACGGATCGGCCGCAATCATGGATGAGATGGAACGCGGTAAGATATCGGATCGAAGCATACTGCTGCTCAACACCCACATCGGCATATCTCACAGCAACCTGGAGGACCTGACGCTGTTTACTGCAATAGGCGGAGTCTGGTACTGGATGCTCCTGTTCCGATGGGCGCTGGTGACCATCCTCATCTGGTCAATGCGTCTCTACTACCGAATCACCTCCCGCTAATCCCCGCACCCCCTCACCTTAGGGAACTATAGCGCACGTAGAAGCGATTTCATCCCTAAGGTGCGCGGAAAATACGCTATCTCGCGGGCTACCCCCTCACCTTAGGGAGCTGTAACGCACGTAGAAGCAATTTCATCCCTAAGGTGCACGAAAAATACGCTATCTCGCGGGCTACCCCCTCACCTTAGGGAGCTGTAACGCACGTAGAAGCGATTTCATCCCTAAGGTGCACGGAAAATACGCTATCTCGCGGGCTACCCCTGCACCTTAGGGAACTGTAACGCACGTAGAAGCGATTTCATCCCTAACGTAAGCAGGAAATACGTGATATCGCGGGCTATCCCCTCACCTTAGGGAACTGTAACGCACGTAGAAGCGATTTCATCCCTAAGGTGCACGGAAAATACGCTATCTCGCGGGCTACCCCCTCACCTTAGGGAACTATAGCGCACGTAGAAGCGATTTCATCCCTAAGGTGCACGGAAAATACGCTATCTCGCGGGCTACCCCTGCACCTTAGGGAACTATAGCGCACGTAGAAACGATTTCATCCCTAACGTAAGCAGGAAATACGCTTTCTCGCGGGCTACCCCCCAACCTTAGGGAGCTAAAACGCAGATACGAACGATTTCATCCCTAAGGTAAACTGGAAATACGTAATATCGCGGGCTGACCCCCCAACCTTAGGGAGCGAAATGGGCTTATACGAGCTACAGCTCCCTAAGGTCAGGGGTACTGAAAAAAGAACGCCCCAACCATGAGGTCGGAGCGTTCTAAAATATTTGTACAAATAGGTCTCTATTGTATTATATCAGAACTCGGCGGAACGCGGAGTGCGGGGGAAGGGGATGACGTCGCGGATGTTCTGCATGCCTGTTACGAAGAGGATGAGGCGCTCAAAGCCAAGACCGAATCCGGCGTGCGGGCATGAACCCCAGCGGCGGGTATCAAGATACCACCACAGGTGTGTCATATCCATCTGACGGCGGTTGATCTCACCCATCAGCCTGTCATAGTCAGCCTCACGGACAGATCCGCCAATGATCTCACCGATCTGCGGGAACAGCACATCGGTACCCTGCATGGTTGATGCGGGAGCCTTGACGCCATGATAGCCTATTGAACCGCCATCGGCAGTAGCCTCATTCTGCTTCATGTAGAATGACTTGATGGCTGTAGGATAGTCAGTCATGATGACGGGCTTCTTAAAGTGCTCCTCAACCAGGAAACGCTCGTGCTCAGAGGCAAGGTCATCACCCCAGTTGCAGGGGAACTCAAACTTCTTGCCCTTCTTGATGGCATCCTGAAGGATATCGATACCCTCAGTATAGGTAAGACGTACAAAGCTCTCCTTGAGTACGCTCTGCAAGCGCTCAAGCAGGGTCTTGTCAATCATATTATTCAGGAACTCCAGGTCATCCTGGCAGTGGTCAAGTGCCCACTGTACGCAGTACTTGATGAAATCCTCCTCCAGGTCCATGAGCTCCTCCTGGTCCAGGAAAGCAATCTCGGGCTCAATCATCCAGAACTCGGCCAGGTGGCGCGGAGTGTTGGAGTTCTCGGCACGGAAGGTAGGACCGAAGGTGTAGATGGCTCCCAGAGCTGTAGCACCAAGCTCACCCTCAAGCTGACCGCTTACGGTAAGTGAGGTCTGCTGGCCAAAGAAATCATCATCATAAATGATCTTGCCCTCAGCATCCTTCTTAAGGTCATAGAGGTTCTTGGTGGTTACCTGGAACATGTTTCCGGCACCCTCGCAGTCACTGGCTGTGATGAGAGGAGTGTGGAAATAGTAGAATCCATGCTCGTGGAAATAGGTATGGATGGCCATAGCCATATTGTGACGTATACGCATCACTGCACCGAATGTGTTGGTGCGCAGACGCATATGGGCATGCTGGCGCATATACTCAAAGGTCTGACCCTTTTTCTGCATGGGATAGTCATCACCGCACAGGCCAAGCACCTCTATATCGGTAGCCTGAACCTCAACGGCCTGACCTGAGCCGATGCTCTCAACCATGGTACCCTTAACGCTCAGGCAGGCACCGGTGGTTATCTGTTTCATCAGCTCATCACTGAATTTATCCAGGTCAGCTACAATCTGAACATTCTTGATTGTCGATCCGTCATTAAGGGCAATGAAACTTACACTCTTGCTACCACGCTTGGTCCTCACCCAGCCCTTGACTACTACCTCCGTTCCAAAATCGGTACGCTTAAGTAGATCGGCAATCCTTGTTCTCTTAATATCCATTGTATAAGGTTTAATTCATTAATTACTCATATGCACCCATGCGGAGCATGTTAACCTCCTTCTCAGTGAGGAAACGCCAGTCACCGCGACGCAGACGCTTCTTGGTAAGTCCGGCAAACTGTACGCGGTCAAGCTTGGTTACGCGATAACCCAGAGCGTCGAACATACGACGAACCACACGGTTGCGGCCTGAGTGGATCTCAACACCTACCTGAGTCTTGTCATCGTTAACGTAGCTTACCTCATCGGCGCGTACGATATCGCCATCCTCCTCACCTATGTTAACACCGTCAAGAAGCTTCTGAAGATCCTCTGCGCTGACAGCGCGGTCCAGACGCGCATGATAGATCTTTTTCTTGAGGAACTTGGGGTGTGTAAGACGGCTGGCCATCTCACCGTCATTGGTGAGCAGCAGCACACCGGTGGTGTTGCGGTCCAGACGACCTACGGGATATACACGCTCCTTGCATGCACCCTTTATATAATCCATAACGGTCTTACGCTCCTGAGGATCATCAACTGTGGTAACGCAATCCTTAGGCTTGTTAAGAAGGATATATATCTTTCTTTCGATGCTAACCAGCTGATCGTGGAACAGCACGTTGTCACCGCGATGTACCTTGGTACCCAGCTCGGTAACGGTCTGGCCGTTTACCTTAACAACACCAGCCTGGATGAACTCATCGGCCTCACGACGTGAGCATACACCGGCATTTGCCAGGTACTTGTTCAAACGTATCTCCTCCTCGGGATCGTGAATTACATCCTGATACTCAATACGCTTGCGGTTGTCCTGACGCTTCTGCATGGGCTTGCGGAAACCGCCCTGCTGGCCGTAGCCACCCTGGCGCTGGTAACCGCCCTGACGCTGGCCATAGCCACCCTGGCGCTGACCGTAACCGCCCTGACGCTGGCCGTAGCCACCCTGACGCTGGTAGCCACCCTGACGCTGGTAGCCGCCCTCCTCACCGTTCTGGCCCAGCACACGCTCTCTGTAGAAACGGGGCTGGCCCTCCTGGTCCTGATTGTTATAGGGACGCTGCTGATTATATCTGGGACGATCCTGTCCGTACTGCGGGCGGTTATTGTTGTAACCGCGGTTCTGATAACCGCCACCATACTGGCGCTGGCCATACTGGGGACGATCCTCACCTGCACCCTGACCGTACTGACGACGCGGACGATCCTGATTGTAGCCCTGCTCGCCATCCTGGCGTGCGGGACGCTCTACTCTTGAATACTGAGGACGATTGTTGTTGTAATCAACTCTCACAAAACGCGGACGACCCTGACGTGAGCCACCCTGATTGTTCTCATCTGAATTTCCGTTAAATCTGTTGAAGCTGTTTTCCTGCTCTTCCTGATTCCCGCTCTCGTCGTAGAATCTGTTTCCATTCTCTGTTTCCATCATAATAAAATCCTTTTTTAGTCAGAAAGCCTCACGGCCTCCCTTTTAGTAACAATTAGATTTTGAAAAATAATAAGTTAGTTAGTTTATACACCGTAATAGTTGCCCGGTGTTATGGCTTTTAATTCATTCTTTACACTCTCGCTAACATTAAGACCATCGATAAAATCACTTATGGACTCACGGGTTACCTGACTGTTTGTACGGGTAAGAGCCTTGAGTGCCTCATACGGATGGGGGTAGCCCTCACGACGCAGGATAGTCTGTATGGCCTCGGCCACAACGCTCCAGCAGCCGTCCAAGTCGGCGGCAATCTTCTGCTCGTTGATGAGCAGCTTGCCCAGGCCCTTGAGTGAGCTGGCGATAGCTATCATCTGATGTCCGAAAGGCACGCCGATATTGCGGATAACGGTAGAATCTGTAAGGTCACGCTGCAGACGTGATACCGGCAGCTTGCGTGACAGGTGCTCCAGGATGGCGTTTGCCATACCCAGGTTACCCTCGGCGTTCTCAAAGTCTATGGGGTTGACCTTGTGAGGCATAGCGCTTGAGCCCACCTCACCGGCCTTTATCTGCTGTTTGAAATACTCCATTGATATGTACTGCCAGAAGTCGCGGTTCATATCAATCTGGATGGTGTTAAGACGCTTCATGGCGTCAAACAGGGCTGCCAGATTATCATAGTTCGATATCTGGGTGGTGAACTCCTCACGCTGCAGGCCCAGCTTCTCACTCAGGAACTTGGCACCGAATGCCTTCCAGTCAATCTGGGGATAAGCCACATGGTGAGCGTTGAAGTTACCGGTAGCTCCGCCGAACTTGGCCGATACAGGCACAGCCTTGAGTTGCCCCAGCTGCTCGCGCAGACGGTAGGCGAATACCTCAATCTCCTTACCCAGACGTGTGGGTGATGCGGGCTGTCCGTGTGTTCGGGCCAGCATGGGGATATCCTTCCAGCGCTGTGCATACTCCTCCAGCTTGTCAATCAGAGACTGGATGCCGGGATAGTATACATTCTCCAGAGCCTCCTTGACCATCAGGGGCACTGAGGTGTTGTTTATATCCTGTGATGTGAGGCCAAAATGTATGAACTCCTTGAATTCAACCAACTCGGGTACAAGGTCAAACTTCTCCTTAAGGAAATACTCAACGGCCTTGACGTCATGGTTGGTTACCTTCTCGATATCCTTTATGTGCGCTGCATCCTCCTCGCTGAAGTTCTGCCATATCTGACGCAGACCGTCCAATGAGGCACGTGATACGCCTGCCAACTGGGGCAGACCAAACTCACAGAGCGCTGTAAAGTACTCTATCTCAACTCTGACCCTGTAACGGATCAGGGCATATTCTGAAAAATAAGATGCAAGTTCTTGTGTCTTGCCACGATATCGCCCGTCTATGGGGGATACAGCTGTTAATTCATCAAGTTTCACTGCAAAAACAATCTCTAAAAAAAATGCCTTTTTCCAATAATTATAATTTTCACGCTTTCTGCTTCGCAGCAGCGATGCAAAAGTACTAAGAAATTCATAATTTTGCATACCCAAATTATTAAAATATGTCACAGATAATCAAGAAGAAGTTAAGTGAGAGTAAAGCCGCCCGCTGGACAGCGATGATAATGGTGTCACTCACCATGATGTTCGGCTATTTCTTTACCGATGTCATGGCACCGCTCGAGGAGCTGCTCACACGCTCTCAGGAGCTTGGAGGACTGGGCTGGAGCAGTGAGGAGTATGGATTTTTCTCAGGAGCATACGGCTTTTTCAATGTATTCCTGCTGCTTCTTTTCTTTGGAGGTATAATACTTGACAAATTCGGCATCCGCATTACCGGAGTACTGAGTGCCGTACTCATGCTGGGCGGTGCCCTGATAAAATACTGGGCCGTAAAGAACAGTTTTGAAGGCACCTTGACACTCCCCCTGGGCATAGGCACATACAGCATCCAGGTAATCTGGGCATGTGTAGGTTTCGCCCTGTTCGGAGTAGGCTGTGAGATTGCCGGCATAACCGCAAGCAAAATCATAGTAAAATGGTTCACAGGACATGAGCTGGCCCTGGCCATGGGTATCCAGGTTGCCCTTTCACGTGTAGGTACCGCAGCTGCACTTGCAGCAGCACTGCCGTTCGCACAGCGCTGCGGAGGCGTATCGGCATCAGTGGGACTGGGAGCCGTGATGCTGTGCATCGGCCTTCTGTGCTATCTGGTATACTGTGTTATGGACAAGAAGGAGGATGAATCCGTAGCATCAATCCAGGCTGAGCCCGAGGAGGGATTCCATTTTGCAGACCTCAAGATACTATTTACCAGCAAGGGATTCTGGCTTATCACGCTGCTCTGCCTCATGTTCTATGCCGGAGTGTTCCCGTTCCTTAAGTTCGCCACAAAACTGATGATCACCAAATACGGGGTGAGCGACAGCCTGGCCGGTCTCATACCCGCGATGCTGCCGTTCGGCACCATCATACTGACCCCGCTGTTCGGAGGCATATATGACAAGCGCGGCAAGGGCGCCACACTTATGGTCATCGGCTCGGTACTGCTTACGCTTGTACATATAATATTCGCTATTCCGGTAAACAGCTGGATTGTTGCCATTGCCGATATGCTCATACTGGGCATCTCGTTCGGTCTGGTTCCGGCTGCAATGTGGCCGTCGGTCCCCAAGATCATACCCATGAAACTGCTGGGTACCGCATACGCCATGATATTCTACATCCAGAATATAGGTCTGTCACTCGTACCTATCCTGATTGGCAAGATCAACCAGGCCAATACCGATGCAGCCGGAGTAATCAACTACACACAGTCCATGTACTGCTTCACGCTGTTCGGAATAATTGCGGTACTGCTTTCCATATGGCTTAAGTCTGTTGACAGCAGGAAAGGTTACGGACTTGAGGAACCCAACATCAAGGATTGACATATGGAAAGGAGAGAAAGACGCAAGGAGAGATTTGACAGCCGTTTTGGAATGATAATGGCCATGGCCGGATCGGCCGTAGGTCTGGGCAATCTGTGGCGTTTCCCGTTCCTGGCGGCACAGAACGGCGGCGGAGCATTCATATTCGTATATCTGGTGCTGCTGCTTACCATCTGCATCCCGGTCCTGATGACCGAGATTACGCTGGGCCGCAAATGCCGCTCAAACGTAACCCGCGTCTATGACAATCTGGGTGCACCCCGCTGGCGCTGGGCCGGTTTCATTACCCTGCTCACCCCCATCATCATAATGGCATTCTACACCGTGGTCGGGGGCTGGTCCGTAAAGTACCTCATCCAGGCCTGCTCATTCAGTTTCAGCACTCCTGATGCCGATTATTCAGGCGCGTTCGGCGGGTTCATCAGCTCCACCTGGGAACCGCTCATATACACGCTCATATTCCTCACGGTAACAGCACTGGCCAACTTTGGCGGCGTAAAGAACGGTATCGAGAAGTTCTCCAAGCCCATGATGACCATACTCTCCATAACCATAATCCTGGTGGCCATACGTTCACTTACACTGCCCGGCGCATCCGAGGGTACAAAGTATCTGCTCATACCTGATTTCAGCAAGATAGACGGTAAGGTGCTGCTTACGGCGCTGGGACAGGCATTCATGTCGCTGAGCATAGGCATAGGTATCCTGCTCACCTACGGCTCATATGTCAAGACCAAGGAGGATATAGCCATGACATCCATATCAACCGGTCTTATTGACACGCTGTTTGCCATCATTGCCGGTCTGGCCATCATCCCCGCCGTATACGCAATTGCCTATATGAACGGCACCGAGCCCGCCATCAACGCAGGTCCCGGACTGGTATTCATCACCCTGCCGGGAGTATTCGCATCAATGCCGGGCGGCGGAATCATAGCCATACTCTTTTTCCTGGCACTGCTGCTGGCTGCCGTGACATCGGCCATATCCATGCTTGAAGTGATTGTGGCCTATTTCATCGAGGAGTGGAAACAGAGCCGCAACGGCGCGGTCATAACCTCCATGATAGTCATCATTGTGCTGGGCTGCATCTGCTCGCTGTCACAGGGCATGCTCTCCGGAATAAGCATTGCCGGCAACAACATCTTTGATTTCTTTGATGTTATTTCATCCGATGTGCTCATCACCGTGGGCAGCCTCATCATGGTGCTGTTTGCAGGATGGCGCATCAGGAAAGATGATTTCCTGGATGAGCTTTCAGGACACGGCACATCCAAGACTCCGGCATGGATATATAAGTACGTATATTTTATGGTACGCTGGATTGCCCCGTTGGTAATCATAGTGATCATGCTGAGCAATATCATTCTCTGATACTTCTCTACCCTCTGTTTATCCGCAATAGGTTAAAATGTGTTAATGCTATTGCGGATAAAAATTTGCTCTGTATATTTGCAGTGTCTTAGTGAAGTAATACACCAATAAAGAAGACAAAACTATTAACTACTCAAATACAATTATTATGAAAAAAGTTATCCTTTCACTTGCTTGCATCATGGCATTCTCATTTGCCGGAGCTCAGGACCAGAACGTGCCCAAACTGAAATCATCTCCATTTGGCAATATCAAGCCTTTTGAGATGAGCGTAAGCGCAGGTTACAACGGCTCATCAATCAGATTTCCTAAAGCGTCTCTCTTCACCAACGGCCAGACCGGCCTGACTGCAGGTCTGACAGCGCAGTACAATTACAAATCCTTCTTTGCAATCCGTACAGGAGCCCTGTTTGAGATGAACAAATGCGCCTACCCTGACCAGACAAACCTGTTTGGTACATCACTTACATACAGGCAGACAGACATTGACGTTCCTCTATCTCTGATATTCCAATGCGGGAACCAGGATTCAAGAGTATACCTTGGCCTTGGCGCCGATGCAAGATTCCTGCTTGACTCTGATCTTGAGACTCTTGACTACAAGACCAACAATGTACAATACGGAATGCACGTTCTGTTTGGATTCAAGTTCAGCAATTTCTTTATGGAGGAATGTGTAGGTTATCAGATGAATAACCTGTTCCATAAAGATGCCGCCGCCCCAGAGTCAGCATTGAACACCTTCTCATTCAAAGTAGGCTGGATGTTCTGACACCCCATACCTCTCCTTGTTTGCCTAAAAGTCAATAGGGGCGACCGTTTCAGCGGCCGCCCCTATTGTATTCTGACGGATGGTTCAGAGTATCTCGCGGGCAATCCAGGCGCAGGCTTCGGCATCGGCCAGGGCGTGGTGGTGGTTCTCAAGGCAGTAGCCGCAAGCCTCAGCTACGGTCTGCAGCTGGTGGTTGGGCAGACTGCGCATCTTGCTGCGGGCAGCTCGCAGGGTATCATAGAACTCATAATCCGGATAGTCCATCTGATAGACACGGAACACGGCCTTGAGGCAGCCCTCATCAAAAGTGCTGTTGTGCGCCACCAGGGGGAGCCCCTCTATAAGAGGTTCTATCTGGGCCCACACCTTGGGGAACACCGGAGCACAATCTGTATCGGCATTACAGAGTCCGTGCACCTGCTGGCACCAGTAATTGTAATAGTTGGGCTCCGGCTGGATAAGTGAGTAAAAAGAATCCACTATCTCCCCTCCCCTTACAATCACCACGCCTACAGAGCAGACCGACGAACGCTCCCTGTTGGCTGTCTCAAAGTCTATCGCAGCAAAATCCTTCATTCCTTGTTTTTATACGCGTGCAAAGGTTGCATTTTTCCGGCTTTTATCGGCAACCTTTTGATGCCAAAATCATGTGCCGGATATTTTTTTGACTTATTTTGCAAAAAAGTCACTTTTTCATGAAAGGAATCTGAGAAATCGTAGTCTAAATGTTCAAACGATTGTTTTCCCGGACAGATGAAAGATTTGGAATTAGAATTCACTAAAATGGTCAGAGAGTACCGAAAGACTATCTATTCGGTATGCTATTTCTTCTCTGACAATCCTACGGAGGTCGATGACCTTTTCCAGGAGGTGTTGGTTAATCTATGGAAAGGTTTTCCCGATTTCAGGAACGAGAGCAGTCTTAAGACGTGGATATGGCGTATCAGCCTGAACACCTGCTGCTCAATCCAGAAAAGGGACAGACGGAATGTACCAACCGTTCCGCTGCTCATTGACAAGGACCTGTTCAGTGAGTCAGAGCAGGCAGGCCGCCAGGTGAAGATGCTGTATGACAGGATCAATAAGCTGGAGGTGTTTGACCGCGCAATCATTCTTCTGTGGCTGGAAAGCATGAGTTATGATGAGATTGGAGCTATTGTGGGAATCTCCACATCAGCCGTAACGAGCAGATTGTTCCGCATCAAGGAGCAGCTCAAATCCATGTCTAACGATTAATACATTTTGGCTATGAAAGAAGAAAAGATAAACCTCATGGAACTTGAGGAGCTCAAGGAGAGCTATCAGATAATGAATGAGAAGCTGGAGAGCCAAGAGATTATCTCTATTGATCAGATACGTGCCGCGACAGAGCAGAAAGTGGAATATCTTGAGACAGAGCTTAAGACCATCTTTATTTGGGGTTACATCATCTCCTTCCCGCTTCTGATCCTGTTGTTTTACTTTACATTCGGGCTCTCAACCGGTGCACTGATAACCGCCGGCACATACTGCCTGGTTAACGCAGCGGTAAGCGCATTCATACTGCGCAGGGTAAGACGCAAGGATCTGGTGGCACTTGACCTTAACGTCCTTATGGAAAGGGAGAAAAGGTACAGAAAGACATTCCTTATAATGCTGGCTTTGACAGAGGTGTTCTGGGTTGCCTTTGCGTTCACTTTCATGACAACGGCTTTAGGTATCATTATGCTGGTTATCCTTATGCTTATAACCGTACCCAGATACTACCATAGCTTTGTCAAGGCCTATAAGGACGGTCTCCAGGGTAAGATAGAGGAGCAGCCCTCACTCCTGGGCCGCATAGGAAAGATTGTGGGATTTACGGTACTGGGCATTTTGATACTGGCTTTGGTAGCCTTTGCAGTTCTTTATATCATTGCGTTCTTTAAGACTTATCAGGAGATAGGTTTCAAGGACTTTGCATGGGTAAACTACCTGTACGGTCTCATCGCTTTAGGATTTACAGTCGCACTGATAACCATGCTGTTTGAGACAACCGGAAAGAACAAGGGACACAGACCAAGCACCTTTACGATCGTGCTGTTCTCAGTAAGCATATTCCTGTACGTCGCATCATACCTCCTTGATTATTTCAGGAACGGTGTCTTTGACAAGAGCTGTCTGTTCATGATTGCCGTATCGGTAGTTGTCATCTCCAACTTTTTCAAGCGGAAGGAGTGAGGGGCACAAAGTCAACCGTCCCCTTTGTGCCCCTCCCTTTGGTCCCCTCAGTTATTCCTGGGTTGCAGCCTCCAGCTTACGACGCAGGATGAACATGATAAGGCCGGCAACTACGCACAGGGCGATGATGATGGCCCAGTTCGCCATGAGCGGAATCTTGTTCCACAGGGCTGACGGTATGCGGCTCAGATAGTTACCGATTGCAGTTGCGGCAAACCAGCCACCCATCATAAGGCCCTTGTACTTGGGAGGAGCAACCTTACTTACAAAACTCATACCCATAGGACTGAGCAGCAGCTCGGCCACGGTCAGGGTAAAGTATGTTCCGATAAGCCAGTTGGGGTCAAGTATGTTCTGTGACCTGTCACCCAGGTCCATAGGTGATATCAGTCCGGCCGATGCAACGGTAATTACAGCAAAACCTACGCCGGCCACCAGCATACCAAGACCTATCTTGACAGGAGCTGACGGCTCCTTGCCTCTCTTGGCCAGAGCTCCGAATACCGATACCGATATAGGAGTAAGGGCAACCACGAAGAACGGGTTGAACTGCTGGAAGTCCGATGTCACGGCGTTGAATGAATCAGGCATCTGCAGATAGAATGCGATGGCGCCTGCCCAAAGCAGAACCGTCACTACAGCAGATATGATACGTCCCTTGCGGTTATCACTCTGGAATATGCCGAACAGGGTGTAGATTGATACAGCAATGAGTACCAGAGACCATATGTTGAACCACATGCGGTTTACGCCTGTGATGTCGTTGAGCTGAGTGTATTTATCGGCAAAGAATGTCAGGGCGGAGCCGTTCTGGTGGAATGCCATCCAGAAGAAGATGACTACTGCAAACACAAGCAGCAGTGCAACCATGCGCTGTCTGGTCTGCTGCGGAGTGAGCTCCTGCTGCGGAATATCCTTGGCCTTGGCCTCCTTGCTGGTAATGTCCACGTGCTTGTACCACGGGCGGCATACCAGATAAATAAGGAATGATATTACGTGTGCGGCACATGCAATGATAAAGCACAGACGGTAACCGCCGGCTATCGTATCCAGATACTCGGCTGAGCGTGAACCGAACTCCACAACGGCATTGTCAATAGGAACAAAGTGGAATCCAGCCTTCTCAATGAACGGCATGTACATAGCCTTGGCCATGGCCGGTGCAAACATGGCACCGATGTTGATGGCCATATAGAACAGGCTAAATGCCGAGTCTCGCTTATCGGCCAGTTTGGGGTCATCATAAAGATTACCCACCAGCACCTGCAGGTTACCCTTGAACAGACCTGTACCGATGGCAATGAGTGCCAGACTCAGGAACATGGCCCACTTGTCGACCTGATCGGTTGCCATAGGGATTGACAATGCGATGTATCCCAGGATCATGACTATTGATCCTATCGATACGCACTTGCCGTAACCTATCTTGTCGGCTATCATACCGCCAAACAGAGGCATAAAATAGAGACCTGCCAGGAAAATGGCATACACCTGTCCGGATTCATTCTCATCCCAGCCGAACTTGGCCCTCATGTAGAGGGTGAAAATGGCCAGCATCGTGTAGTATCCGAATCTCTCACCTGCATTGGAAAGTGCCAATGCAAACAGACCTTTTGGTTGACCTTTGAACATAAGTTTCTTTATCTGCTAGTAAATTATTTCTTCAACGGAGCGCTAATATAGCACATCCCGCAATACTGAGCAAACGGTTTGACAAATAATAGAAAACTCCCAAGGTTTGATTTTGTACTGATTGTTTTTATCTTTGTCTCCAACTTAGTTATTACCTGATTATTTCCAATAAGATGAAATTAAACGACATTTTAAAGACAGTTGCCCTGTGCGGTCTTGTCAGCTTTTTTGTTACAGGATGCGGAAACAGCTCCAAATCAAGTGAGAACGGCTTTAAGGAACTCCATCCCAACGCCGATGGGATCACATTTGATGATTTCCGGGTTGTTGAGCTGTCCAAGGATGTTCCCCTGAGCTCCATCAGCAAAATCACCGTACAGGATGACCTCATATTCTTCTGTTCCGATGACCGTCTGTACTCATTCAATATGGACGGATCCTTTAATAAAGTATACGGAATGCAGGGACGTGCCGGAAACGAGTATATCAACCTGTCGGCCTATTATGTCGATAAGGACGCCAAGGAGGTCTGCATCATAGACGGCTCACTGGGAAAGCTTCTCTATTTTGATTATGACGGGGAGTTTATCAGAAAACAGGATCTTGAGGCGTTGAATTCAAGATTGAATTTCCTGTATGATGTACGCTTGCTCCCCGACGGCAGGCTGTTTGTACACAACCGTATCTTTAATGACAGCGGTCTGCTGTTTGCCATCGTTGACCTTAAGGACGGAAGCGTAACTGACTTCAAGTCCGTACCGTTCTCAACCGCCAATACCGCAGAGTTCTGCGGAGAGCACATGTGCAACCTCTTTGACGGACACCTGTACTACATCATTCCCTTTGACCCCAACATCTATGTCCTTAACGGCAATGAGGGAACCGTATTGAGAGAGATTCCCGGAGTGGAGAACGTGCCCACGCAGAAGGAACTTGAAAACATAACTGACTACAACTTCTTTACAGAGTACAATATGTACAATGAAGGCAAGTTCGCAGGATTCAGCGGTGTATATGAGACTGACTCGCTCATATTCATGACCGTGATGGCGCAGATGAACTATTACATCATTGACAAGAACTCCGGCGTAGAGAAACGTTATGAGTATTCATTGGACGATGAGGTAAGCAAGCTGCCCATCAAAAGCATAAAAGCCACATATAAGGACTGGCTCATTGGTGTAGTTGACCCAATGAACCTTATCCAGATGTGTGAGGATATGCCTGCTAATCCGTCGGACCCCTATCTAAAGAAACTGGTTGAAACAGCCGGCAAGACCACGATAGAGTCCAATCCCGTACTCCTGTTCTACAAGATCAAGTCAATCCGATAATCGATATGAAACACCTACCTCTCTCCTTTGTATTTGCCGCCATGCAGATCCTGCTCTTTTCATGTAAGCAGGAGACTGCAATTGAGGTCCGTGAGACCGACTTCCTTAATAAAGCGGAGGTCATGGTGCATGGTGTTCCTGTCAGTGCCCAGCTGCCATTCGAGATACATGGAATGGTACACATAGACTCACTTAACATCGTGGTGGCCGAAGGTCCCGGCGGATATGTATTTGTCTATTCTGACAGCTGGCAGCTGCTTGATGTATTCTCCGGCCAGGGACGGGCCCGCTACGAGTTCCTGCAAGGTCCCAGCATGAACCGTAGTCAGGTATTCAAAGGTGCCGACGGTCACATACTCCTGCCTCTCTCTGACCCGAGAGCGCGGCTTATCAAATTGATGGATATTACCGAATCACTGGCTAACCATAGAACCATCATTGCCGATGTCCGGGACTTTAATTTTGGAGATGAAGTAAAGGTATATGACAACGACAGTAAGTCTGAGATCCATCTGAGGACCAGTTTCAGTTTCCTATACCTAGACAATAACATCCACCACACTCTGGAGATTACCAATGCCGATTTTTATGAGATACTCAATAACCCAATAGAATACCGCATAAGGCATGATTTTACATTCATAAAAAAGCCGGAGATACTTTCAGGTATGGAGAAGCTTGTTGGTCGTGAATATAAGGACAATTACACCAGGATTGCACACCGCCATCCCAAGCGTAATCTAATCATTGAAACTTATTATCACTTAAACTACATCGCATTCCTTGACCTTGACAATAACCGCAGTTTTTTAATCCATCAGGCCGGTTCCCCCACCTTTAAGGATGAAGCAGACCTTGAGAAGTTCTGCTTTTCCTATACAATTGCCACAGACTCATTCTTTATGGTGTTCTATCGCGGTGACAATAAGAATTCTGATACAATTACCCCGGAACTGATGTTCTTTGACTGGGACGGCAATTTCATAAAGTCCGTAAAACTGGACATGCTTACCCATTTCAACATATTTGACCCAAAAACCAAAACCGTTTACGGAATCAGGCGCCTGGATGAAGAAGAACAACTGATAAGCTTCGATCTCTCCCAAGTAACAGACTGGTAAAAAACGCAGATCCAAACGCAGGTGCAAACGTATCGGAGCGAGCGAATGCCTGGAGCGAGACCGCGGACCCGGAGGGCCGCCAAGCGGAATGAAATGGAGCGCTTTTGCGTAGCAAAATAAAAGAAGGAACAGGGGGCGGCCTCCGCCCCCCGGTTCGAACCGTCAGCACCCACGAAAAAGAGGAGCCTCTTTTGAGACTCCTCTTTTTCGTGGGCGTTGACGGATTCGAACCGCCGACCCTCTGCTTGTAAGGCAGATGCTCTGAACCAGCTGAGCTAAACGCCCGTGCTTTCTTGTAAAGCGGTGCAAAGATAAGCACTTTTCTTGACGAACAAAAACTTTTGGAGGTTTTTTTGCGTGTTTTTCAAAAAATATGCCCGTTTTGTGGTATCTTCGCGGTGCAAAACACTAATATAATAAAATGGAAACAGTTCTCAGCGGCATTCGCCCCACAGGAAATCTTCACCTTGGCAACTATTACGGTGCAGTGACAAGCTTCATAAAGCTTCAGGATTTGTACAGATGCTTCTTCTTTATAGCAGACTGGCACTCCCTGACCACACACCCCACCCCTGAGAACATCCAGAACAGTGTCCGCACAATTCTGGCCGAGTATCTGGCCTGCGGTCTGGACCCTGAGAAAGCCACCATTTATGTTCAGAGTGACGTACCTGAGGTAGTAGAACTCTACCTATATTTAAATATGAACGCTTATCTGGGCGAGCTGGAGCGCGTAACCTCTTTCAAGGAGAAGGCACGCAAGCAGCCTGATAACGTGAACGCCGGTCTGCTTACCTATCCCACCCTGATGGCATCGGACATCATTATCCATAAGGCCAACAAGGTACCCGTAGGCAAGGACCAGGAGCAGAACATGGAGATGGCCCGCAAGTTTGCACGCCGTTTCAACCAGATGTACGGCGTGGAGTTCTTCCCCGAGCCCGCATCATTCTCTCTGGCCAAGGAGGGCGGCATCAAGATTCCCGGACTGGACGGATCAGGTAAGATGGGTAAGAGCGAGGGCAACTGCATCTACCTGTGCGACGAGCCCTCAGTTATCCGCAAGAAGGTGATGAAGGCAGTGACCGATGCAGGCCCACAGGCTATGAACAGTGAGAAGCCTGAGGTTATCCAGAACCTCTTTACACTGCTTGAGGTTGTATCAACGAAAGACACCTATAACTATTTCAATGATAAGTGGAACGACTGCACCCTGCGTTACGGTGACCTTAAGAAGCAGCTGGCCGAGGATATCATAGCTGCTACTGATCCTATCCGTGAGCGCATCAAGGAGTTTCAGGGTAACAAGGAACTGCTTGATAAGATTGCTCTGGCGGGTGCTGAGAAGGCTCGGGAATCGGCCTCCAAGACTCTGCGCGAGGTCCGTCAGATTATTGGATTCAGGGTGTACTAAGCCATGCGGCGGGTTGCTCGCGCCTTTGGCGCTCGGTGTTTTTGACTTTTATGGCCCTTTCAGGGCCTAAAAAGTCGCTAGCTGGAATGTCAAGACATTCCTTGACCTCATTTTAGTTTCCTTCGGAAACACCCATCTTCCAGATGGGTTAATTTTGTATTAGGAGCATTTTACCTTTTTTTAGTTTGGGGCGGCGACGCCCCAAACCCGTTTCATTCCACTTCGTTCCATTCCACTCTGCCGGCCTTCCAGGCCGGGTAAAACTAAACCCCGACAACGCTTCGCTGTCGGGGCTTAGTTTTACTGAGTGCAACTGGAAACCTTGTGGGGATTAGGAATGCGCTCGGGGAAACCGTGTTGGTGAGTGCAGCTGGATACCTATGTGCGGATTAGGGTCACGCACGGGGTTACGCAGGTGCGTACGTATTATTCAAACCATTTGGTGATTTCCTGGACCGGTTTTACCACGTAGGTGGTTTTTGCATCAGGAGTGCGGGATGGCATGGAGCTGGATTTGAGGGAGCGGACTAGCTCTCGCATTTCATCTTCGGTGAGATGACGCCCCGACGGGATGGCAGCCTTGCGTGCCATGGCCAGCGCCATAGACTCCAGCTGACGGGTCTGCTCCTGGGTGGGGTTGATACGCAGATCGGCTATCATATCGGTAATGAGACGCTCATAGTCCTGTCCCTCCATTCCTGACGGGACACCCTGGACGGCAACAGCGCCACGGCCCATATCTGAAAGGTCAAAGCCAAGCTCGGCAAAACGGGGCTTAAGCTCGGAGAATATGGCGGCATCGGCGGCAGAGAGCTGGAACATCTCAGGGAACAGAAGTCCCTGTGACGGGGCGTTATGAGCCTGTGCATCGGCCATGAAACGGTCATAAAGCACACGTATATGGGCTCGGTGCTGATCTATGATCATAAGTCCCTCGTCAGAAGGAACCAGTATATAGCGGTCTGCAAACTGGTATGGATGCAGGGGCTGCTCCTCGGGCTGAGCCGGGCTCTCCGGAGCGGGCCTGAAGTCTATGGGGTTCTCATTGACCTTACGCTCTATGACATCGCCGTAGAGCTTGGTCCAGTTATCGGTGCTGCGGCTTGCATGTGAGTCGGTGCGGCCGCCGGCAAACGGGTTGAATGAGGTGTTTATCTCAACCTTGGGCTGCACTACCGGACGTGACGGGTCATAGATGGGGATATCGGGCATATCGGCCGTATTGAAATCTATGGTGGGCATCTCCTCAAAGCGGCCCACGGTCTCCTTTACGGCAGCCATGATGATTTTCCAGATAACCTGCTCATCCTGGAACTTTATCTCTGTCTTGGTGGGGTGTATGTTCACGTCAATGGTATCGGCCGGAACCTCCAGGAAGAGGAAATATGACGGCTGGTCACCCTCCGGTACAAGACCCTCATATGCGCTCAGCACAGCCTTATGGAAATAGGGATGGCGCATGTAACGGCCGTTCACAAAGAAGAACTGCTTGGCGCCCTTACCCTTCACACTGTCCAGGTTGGAGCAGAATCCGCTCACCTTCACCACCGATGTCTCAACATCCACCGGCAGCAGCGCCTCATTTATCTTGCGGCCAAAAAGGTTTACGATCCTCTGTTTTACGGCCGATACGGGCAGAGACAGCACCTGCTCATTCTGATGGGTGAGCTCAATTGCCACCTCAGGGTGAGCCAGAGCCACACGCTCTATCTCATTTACTATATGTCCGAACTCAGTCTGGTTGCTTTTTAGGAACTTGCGGCGTGCCGGCACGTTATAGAACAGGTTGCGCACGGTGAATGTGCTGCCTACAGGGCATACGCAGGGCTCGTCATGCTCTATCTCGGAGGCCTTGATTATGATCTCCGTTCCGGTATCGCTAAGGGCGGTGCGGGTACGCAGCTGGACCTCGGCTACCGCAGCGATTGACGGCAGGGCCTCACCGCGGAATCCGAATGTGGTGAGCGTATAGAGGTCATCACTCTCACGTATCTTGGATGTGGCATGGCGTTCAAATGCCGTACGTGCATCCTGCGCCTCCATACCGCAGCCGTTGTCCGTAACCTGGATCATGGTACGGCCGGCATCGGTAAGGATCACCTTGATACTGTCAGCACCGGCATCAACGGCGTTCTCAACCAACTCCTTTACCACCGATGCGGGGCGGTTTACCACCTCACCGGCTGCAATCTGGCTGGCCACCTGCTGTGAAAGAACCTTGACCTTACCCTCCATAAATCAGTTCATGAAGAAAATATCGCCTGTCCAGAGCCAGTATAACAGGAATGCCAGGCCTATGATAAGTACGATAGCCATCTGAACGGATATCCTGGGGCCTCCGTTCTCCTTACGGCGTTTAAGGTGGGTGGTACCCTCCACAAACTTGCCGCGTATGTTCTCCGGGTTGAAAGTCTCATCGGGCAGCATACCCAGTTCACGCTTGGCCTTTTCCTCTATCTTGGCCAGCTTCTCCTTGCGCTCGTCATAGTAGATATACTTATGCTCAAAGCGGCGCGGTTCCCTGATATTGAACATTCCCATAGCTACTTCTTCTTTCTTTTTCTGTTACCATCAAGAGTAGGCAGCGGAACCTCCTTGTTCTGGTTGCTTTTCTTGAGTTTCTCATCCTCACGTTTGCCACGCCAGAAGAAAACATCCTCCGGGCTGGTGGGACGTATACGGCCGAACCACTGGTAATTGGGAAGGTACATCTTTGTAGGATCTATCTTCTCCATAGGATACATCACTCCGTTTGAGCGGCTGTGTATGGCTATGCGGTCTACCGCACGGTCCACAAAGAAGACCGTAAGATTGGATGACTCTGTAGTATTCATGCCTATCATGGCCGAGTCCCCGTCCAGAGGATAGAACACGGCACGGACATTACCTATCACATCTGTCTTGTCTATCTCGGAGTTCTTGAAATAGGCCTTCATCTCACGACCGGTAATCTGATTGTAATGGATGGTGTCATTCCTCTGTACAAACAGAGCCTGACCTATCACATGAGCCCAGTCAATGGTGCTGTCATTCATGTAGAAGATAATCTTCTCACCCAGCACCTGCTGGCCCTCATTCCAGACAATCGGGTCATGGAACAGGGTAAGACTGGAGTCTGCCGTAGTAAATACCATGGAATCGGCAACCATCTGCATATCCGGACGGTATGCACGAACCCTACGGAAGCCACGCACCTGACGCTCAATCACCGTATCACCTGCCTGGTTGTAGAATGTTACCAAGCGGAATGTATCGGCATGCATGAACAGGCTGTCACCAGCCGAGTACTCAATGAGCAGAGCCCTGCCGGTAACTACGGCAGAATCTATGTTCTGATTGTAATAGACATACTCGCCCTGAACGTCAACCTTATCCTTGTAGTTATTGATTATCACATCGCCAAAGCCCTGCATCTCACCCCCCTCCTTGTCATAGACGATACTGTCACCTGTCATGCGGTTCTCACCGCCGTTCTGCTCAACGACCGAACGGTCCAGCAGCACAGCATTGTTACTCTGGGTGTTGAACCTGCCGTGACTGGTATTGATCACATTACCCTCATTCACAATCGTGGCAGGGCTGTTCAGAAATGCTATATGGGTGTCTGTGTTGTAGTTCAGGGTATCGGTGGTAAGGGTATAATCAGGACTCTCCATCGACACGCCGTCCATGAAAGTGGCAAGCTTGGTGTTTGTATCAAACTGTCCGTACTGCGATATCAGCGTACTCTCCTCATCCAGGAGCGTACCGCCGTCAAAGAACCATCCCAGTCCCGTATTGCGGTCATAGTTCAGACTGTCAGTAAGCAGTATCATGGACTTGTTCTCCAGGCGCACATGGTCCCTTACACGCAACAGCTTGGTATTGCCGTCATAAAACAGTGAGTCTCCGTAAAGGAACAGGGTGTCACCCTGCTCTGCCCTTACGTTATGATAGGCGCTGAAACGGTTCTGTTTCTGATAGAACAGGGCGCTGTCACAGTACATGTACATGCTGTCATGACGGAACACCACGTTACCTATAAGCCTGTTGGCATCAGGGTTGATAACCTCATCAAAACGTATGACGTCAGAGTGAATCAGATACACATAACTTGTATCCTGCGGTTGGGCTGCTGTGCTGTCAGGCACAGAGCCGGCCTCCTGCGCCATGACAACCGTCATACTGCACAGAAAAAACAATAAGGACAACAACCTGTACCTGAACACTGCGGATTCCACTCTCTTTATTTCTTAATCCATCCCGGATACATGAAATCGCAATCGTTCCAGCCGGCGTTTATGCGGACAAAAGTGGTTTGCTGTTTCTCATGAATCCATTTCTCCAGTTCCTCCTCACGGCGGATATTGGTTATAAGCTCATACAGAGTCTCATAGTCCTCCGTAAGATTGGCCTTGTGTGCGTTGACACGGCTCTTAAGCTTTACTATAACGCATACGGTCTTGCCGTTTACCATCATCGTGAAGGGGTCCGATATCTCTCCCACATGCATGCGGTCCACCACTCTGGCCATCTCGGGCGGGAGCTGCTCCATCCTGTACTTGGATACACCGGGTACATTCTGTCCGGGACTGTACGACATAAGACCGTTATTGTTACGGGTATCCTTATCCTGTGAGTAGGCTGCCACGCAGAACTCAAACGTGTGCTGACCGTTACGGATTCCGTTGGCTATGGTATCCAGACGGCCCAGACAGTTTGTAATGCTCTCCTTGGGGACTTTAGGTCTGCGCAGGATATGACGTACACGGACGCGGTCACCCAGACGCTCTACGAACTGGATGATATGGTATCCGTACTCAGTCTCCACAATCTTGGAAATCCTACTGGGATCTGTCATATTGAATGCCACGGCCGAGAACTCCGGCACCATCTCACCACGACCAAAAAATCCGCAGTCACCGCCTTTTGATGCAGAACCCGGATCTTCCGAGTAGAGGACAGCCAGAGTGGAGAATGACACCTCACCTGCCTGTACACGGTCTATATAACTACGGAGGTCACTCTTAACCTCATCTATCTCCTCCTGCGGAATAACCGGTTCCTGTGTTATGATCTGCACCTCAACCTGTGTGGGGATGGACGGTATCATATCCGACGGGAGTTCCTTAAGTGAGCGTCTCACATCGGCCGGAGTAACCTTTACACGGGATACTATCTTACTGCGCACCTGACTGATGGTGTACTCATTCCTGTAATTCTCATAAAGGCGGGCCCTTATCTGCTCCAGGTTCATACCCTCATAATACTCAATCAGCTTATCCTCTGATCCGGCCTGTTTAATCATGGCATTCAGGTCTTTTTCCACATCCGATGCCACATCATCCTCTGTCACGATTATACTGTCCAGCTCAGCCTGATTAAGGAACAGTTTGTTTACGGCAAGCTGTTCAGGAATGATGCAATAGGGATCACCGTCCCACTGTACACCGTTCCTCTGGGCATCCTTACGGGTCTGTTCAATCTCGGACTTATAGATGGCTTCATCACCTACCACCCAGGCAATCTCATCTATCACATTGTTTTGGGCTACGCTGACAGCGCACTGTAACAAGACAGCCAAAAACGTGATGCAACTGTATAATCTGTTTTTCATTTTTTCAATTCATGAAATGTGATTCTGCCCTTCTCCAAGGCTGCCTCATAGAGGTCCTCCTTGATCTTGCGCATATATGAAACCTTATTATTGTTTATCATGAGTCCAAGTATCCTGCTACGGGCATGATCCAACGGCTCATATCCCCCCTTGGGAGCAAACTCGCTGACATTGAGAAGATATATGTACTCCTCATCCCTGAATTCAAGGGAGGTATCACGTGCAAGCTGTTTCTCCAGAGGCTTGTCAAGAGTAGGCAGCAGCATCTCCAGCTCGGCAACCGTACGCCAATTGTCATAAAAGAACTCGCAACGGGCTGCGTTACGTATGCAGTATTTCTCTATCTCCTCAAATGACTCATCATTCTGCTGAGTGTAGAGTTTCCTTATCTCTGCCAGGTCATGTGACTTGTTGGATATCTTAAGGAACAGACCTTTCAGGAGTGACTCGTCAAGCACAAAGAGCCTGCGGTTGTCATTATAGAACTGCTCTATCTCCGAGTCCGTAATCTGGGATGAGAATTTCTGGGCTATAAGCCTGCGCTGATACTCATGTTCAATCAGTGAACGGCGGTAGTTCTCAACCAGACGGTCAATATCCTTTGTGTCAGGTATGTTACGGATGGCATTCTGGTAGAACAGCACATCTTCGGCCCAGTTCCTGATATACTGTTGGGCGAATTTGGTACTGTCCGCATCGGAAAGTCCCAGAGGAATGGCCTGCTTGAGGTCCTCAAGATAGAGTACGTCAGTGCCTACTTCTGCAACAGGAGTCCTGCCCGATACATACTCTACCACACTGTGTTTCCACCAGCAGGAGGTCAACGACACGGAGAGCAGGACTGTCAACAATCCCACTGTTCCCCCCATGCAATACCATTTTATCCTACTCATTTGTCAAGGCTGACTTTCCTAAGCGCTCTCTTGTAGATTTTGTATTTATACTTGCTCTTAAGGCTCTTTACCCATTCATCCTCCAGGTATTTCTGGAATCCTTCAACAACCTGGCTCTTGGCATCATCGACACTCTCCGGACCCTCTATGGTCTTACCTATTACATTGACATAGGGGAAGTTTGTCTTAGGCTCGTACTCACCCTTTCCGAATACGATCTTGTCAACATAGGCATTCTGTCCCTGTTTGATTATTCCGGATTCAGATGATCCTCTCATTACGCGGAACAGCAGTTCTGACTTGTTGATGGGGAGCACCTTCTCTATCCAGTCTTTTATTTCAACTCCGTCAAGAGTATCCTTTATCCGGTTGAACACTTCTTCATTGGTGCAGAAGAAAACCATCCCCTTGAATGCAGGCTCGCTGTATTTGAAATCAGCCTTATGGGATTTGAAATACTCCTCCATACCCTCACGGTTAAGTGAAGCCTTATCCCAAACCTCCCTGTTGCTGATATCAAACAGGAGCAGACCGTCATGATACTCTCTGGATATGTTTCCGAATTCAGGCTCAACCTCCTCAAGGACGCTGTCCAAACGGGCCACGGCATTTTCATCCCTTTCTGTCCAACCCAGTTTAACGGCATACTCATTGGCCTTACGTCTCCTGGCCTCTTCCTTAAAGTAGGGCCTTTTATTCATCCAGTCGTATATCTCGGCACTCTCAGCCTCAAAACTTCCAATCTGGCGGCGACGGTCAACCTTGAATATCACGAACAGTTCATCCAGATTCACTGGCTCACTGAACTTACCGGGTTCAAGACCAAATATCAAGTTGCCTATTTCAGGAGGGAACTGGTTTCTCATTACCCAGCCCATATCACCTCCGGCAGATGCAGTCTCCTCATCATCGGAGTACTCTATGGCAAGAGAGGCAAAATCCTCACCGTTCAGTAGCTTCTCATATACTGCAGACATCCTTTCTACGCAAGAGTCATAAGATGCCAGGCTCTCACTCCTGGGCATGAAAGACATAACCCTGAGGTATGCCAGTCCGTCAGAACCTACATCCTCTACAGTCTTCTTGTAGGCCTCATGAGCTATACTGTCCAGAAAGACATTATCAGTAAGATAGTCCTCAGCCTGCATGTTACGGTACATCCTGTACTCTTTAAGGAATGAATCTGACTGATCCAAGCCCTCATCGATAGCTGCCTGAACCTTAAGTTTGAAGTTAAGGTAAAGGTCTGCATACTGACGGACTGTCTTTCTGGTAACGTCGGTCTCTGTACTGTTCTTTCTGAAAAAATATTCAAACTCCGACTTCTTTACATCGTATCCGTTTACCGTCATGATTACCGGCTCTTTCTTGGCAAAGACCGGCAAGCCCAGCATAACGGATAACATGTAAATCAGGATACGTTTCATAAGCAATTGGTTTAAGTCCTTTTATTCGTGGCGGCTATAGTTGGGTGCCTCACTTGTGATGGCTACGTCATGCGGATGGCTCTCGTTCATACCGGCATTGGTTATGCGTACAAACTTGGCCTCATGCAGTTTATCAATATTGGGAGCACCGCAGTAGCCCATACCTGAGCGCAGACCGCCTGCCAGCTGGTATACAACCTCATAAAGGGTTCCCTTGTAAGGAACACGGGCTGCGATACCCTCCGGAACAAGCTTACGGGCATCCTTGGTATCGGCCTGGAAGTAGCGGTCCTTGGAACCGTTCTCCATAGCCTCAAGAGAACCCATGCCACGATATGACTTGAACTTACGTCCGTTGAATATGATGGTCTCACCGGGAGACTCCTCTGTACCGGCTACAAGTGAACCGAACATAACGCTGTCACCACCGGCTGCCAGAGCCTTAACTACATCACCCGAGTAGCGCAGACCGCCGTCAGCGATGATAGGCACACCAGAGCCCTTGATTGCAGAGTATACGTCATATACGGCCGATACCTGAGGAACACCTATACCGGCAATGATACGGGTGGTGCAGATTGAACCGGGACCCATACCAACCTTAACTGCATCGGCACCTGCCTCAACAAGCATCTTGGCGGCAGCACCTGTAGCGATGTTACCAACTACGATATCTATGTTGTTGAAGCTTGCCTTTGCCTCCCTGAGCTTGGCGATAACGCTCTTGGTGTGACCGTGTGCGGTATCGATTACAATTGCATCGGCTCCGGCATTTACCAGTGCCTCCATGCGCTCCAAGGTATCGGCGGTAACACCTACACCGGCAGCTACGCGCAGACGGCCCTTGCTGTCCTTGCAAGCCATGGGTTTGTCCTTAGCCTTGGTGATATCCTTGTATGTGATAAGACCTACCAGTTTACCGTTGTTGTCCACAACAGGCAGCTTCTCAATCTTATTCTCCTGAAGTATCTGTGAAGCCACTTCCATGTCAACCTGCTGGTGGGTGGTAACCAGGTTCTCCTTGGTCATGACATCCTCAATCTTGACGTCATAGTTACGCTGGAACCTCAGGTCACGGTTGGTAACGATACCGCACAGGGTGCCGTCCTCCTCAACAACCGGTATACCACCGATGTGATACTCAGCCATCAGGGCCAGGGCATCCCTGATAGTATTGGAACGCAGGATTGTGATGGGGTCATATATCATTCCATTCTCAGCACGCTTTACGATTGCAACCTGACGCGCCTGTTCAGCAATAGGCATATTCTTGTGAATAACGCCTATACCACCCTCACGGGCAATGGCAATAGCCATACGTGACTCGGTTACGGTATCCATAGCGGCAGTCACAAACGGAATGTTAAGGTTGATGTTACGTGAGAATCTTGATGAAAGATTGATGTCACGCGGCAGAACCTCTGAATAAGCGGGGATGAGCAGGACATCATCAAATGTCAAGCCCTCCATTGCAACTCTATCTTCTAAAAATGACATAATATTGTGTTGTTTAGTTACCCATTTCTGAAATGAACTTGATACGTACCAGGCGGATCTCCTCCTCGCTGTAGTCATCACCAAGTTCGTCTATAGCATCATCTATCGAGTCACTCTCTGACTCGCGGAAATATTCATAGATATCCTCGGCACGGTCATCATCCATCACACTCTCTATGAAATAGTCTATGTCAAGCTTTGTTCCGGAGTTGACAATAGCCTCAATCTCCGTGAGAAGCTCATCAAAGTCAATGCCCTTGCTGATTGCGATGTCATCCAGCGCCACCTTCATGTCAATGCTCTGGATGATGCTCACCTTAAGCTTTGACTTGTTGGCAACGGTACGTACACGCAGGTCCTCGGGGCGCTCTATCTCATTCTCCTCGACATGACGCTTTATGAGGTCAATGAAATCCTGACCGTAGCGCTTGGCCTTGCCGGCGCCCACACCCGGGATGTTCTGAAGCTCGTCTATGGTAACCGGATAGGTCGTGGCCATAGCCTCCAGTGACGGATCCTGGAATATCACGTAAGGCGGCAGCTGCAGGTGCTTGGAGAGTTTCTTGCGCAGGTCCTTGAGCATCGAATAAAGCTCTGGGTCAACGGCAAATGATCCGCCGCCGCGCATCGGGCCCTCTTGCTCCTCATCGTCAAACTCCTTGTCCTCAACAATCATGAATGACTTGGGGTTCTTCAAGAAATCACGGCCCTCTTCAGTTATCTTGAGCAGTCCGTAATTCTCAACATCCTTACGTATATAACCTGCAATCAGTGCCTGACGGATAACGGCGTTCCAGGTCTTCTCCTCCTCATCCGATCCTGATCCGAACACCTCCAGGTCATCATGCATATGATCCGTAATCTCCGATGTCTCCTTACCCAGGAGCATATCTATGATATAGTCGGCCTTGAAGTTCTCCTTTACAGCCAGGATAACCTCAAGCACGGTCTCCAGCAGCTGCTGTGCCTCAACCTGTTTCTTGGGATTCAGGCAGTTGTCGCAGTTACCGCAGTTATCCTCATCATAGTTCTCGCCAAAGTAGTGTAGCAGCAACTTACGGCGGCATACCGATGACTCACAGTAAGCGGTGGTCTCAGCCAGCAGCTGACGGCCTATATCCTGCTCTGCCAGAGGCTTACCCTCAAGGAACTTCTCCAGTTTCTGCACATCCTTGCTGTTGTAGAAAGCTATGCACTGGCCCTCACCGCCGTCACGTCCGGCGCGTCCGGTCTCCTGATAGTAGCCCTCCAGGCTCTTGGGAATGTCATAATGGATCACATAGCGTACATCAGGTTTGTCTATACCCATGCCGAACGCTATGGTGGCCACAATCACGTCAATCTTCTCCATGATGAAGGCGTCCTGCGTCTTGCTGCGTGCGGCAGCCTCCATGCCTGCGTGATATGCCATGGCCGATATGTCATTGGCCTGCAGAATCTCGGCCAGCTCCTCAACCTTCTTGCGTGAGAGGCAATAAATGATTCCTGACTTGCCGGGATTGGCTTTTATGAACTTGATTATATCCTTGTCTACGTTCTTGGTCTTGGGTCTTACCTCATAGTAGAGGTTGGGACGATTGAACGATGACTTGAAATCCTTAGCATCCTGTATTCCCAGGTTTTTCTTGATATCGTCGCGCACCTTATTGGTTGCTGTAGCTGTTAATGCTATGATGGGAGCCAGGCCTATCTCCTTTACGATATCCCTGATCTTGCGGTACTCAGGGCGGAAATCATGACCCCACTCTGATATACAGTGGGCCTCATCAATAGCGTAAAATGAAATCTTTACTTTCTTAAGGAAATCCACATTCTCCTCTTTGGTAAGTGACTCCGGAGCAACATAAAGGAGTTTTGTCTTACCTGACAGTATATCGGCCTTGACCAGGTCAATTGACGTCTTGTTCAGGGACGAATTAATGAAATGTGCAATACCGTCCTCCTCACTCAGATTGCGCATGGCGTCAACCTGATTCTTCATGAGAGCGATAAGAGGAGAGATTACTATGGCCGTACCATCCATAACAAGGGCCGGGAGCTGATAGCAGAGAGACTTGCCGCCACCCGTAGGCATAAGCACGAATGTATCGTTGCCGCCCAGCAGATTGCGTATTATCGCCTCCTGGTCTCCCTTGAAAGTGTCGAATCCGAAATGGACTTTCAGGATTTCCTGCAGATTAACCTCTTTTGCCATACAGAATAATAAAAAGCATCTAGTCTATCCGGTGGGGATAGAAAACAAAGTTAAGTACAAGTATTTTATACTTGCAAACTTTTTGACGAAAAAAAATGCAAATAATACTAAGTATTATAACCTGCACGGATCAGGCATTCTCGAACACCGCGCCATCGGCCTTGTCCAACTGTGACTTGGCATAATCCAGCGTAACGGTATAGCTCCTGCGGCCCGATGACGGGATCTCATACATGGCATCAATCATGATGGTCTCAACGATTGATCGGAGTCCGCGTGCACCAAGCTTGAACTCTATGGCCTTGTCTACGATAAAATCCAACACCTCAGGCTTGAATGTGAGATCCACGCCATCCAGTTTGAATATCTTGACATACTGGCGTACAATTGAGTTCTTGGGCTCGGTAAGGATATTTCTGAGAGCCTCACGGTCAAGCGGCTGCAGACTTGTAACCACCGGAAGACGTCCGATGATCTCGGGGATGAGACCGAAAGACTTGAGATCCTGGGGTGAGACATACTTCATAAGGTTGTTCATATCCACCTTGCTGCGCTGCTCTACAGAGTCAAAGCCCACCACCTGAGTGTTGAGGCGGCTTGCTATCTTGCGCTCTATACCGTCAAATGCGCCACCGCATATGAAGAGTATGTTCTTGGTGTCAACCTGTATGAATTTCTGCTCGGGGTGCTTGCGTCCGCCCTGTGGCGGAACGTTCACAACTGAGCCCTCAAGGAGCTTGAGCAGGCCCTGCTGAACGCCCTCACCGCTCACGTCACGTGTTATGGAGGGGTTGTCGCTCTTACGGGCTATCTTGTCTATCTCATCTATGAAAACAATACCGCGCTCAGCGGCTGCAACGTCATAATCGGCCACCTGAAGCAGACGTGACAGGATGCTCTCCACATCCTCGCCCACGTAACCGGCCTCAGTAAGCACCGTTGCGTCAACTATCGTGAAGGGGACCTTGAGAAGGCGGGCTATGGTCTTGGCAAGAAGTGTCTTGCCGGTTCCGGTAGCACCTACCAGAATGATATTGCTCTTCTCTATGTCAATATCATCATTATCGGGCTGGGTGATACGCTTGTAGTGGTTGTATACGGCAACAGAAAGGTAACGTTTGGCGGCATCCTGACCAATCACATAGTCATCAAGGAACTTCTTGATTTCCTTGGGCTTGGGAACGGATTCCATTGTGAATGACGGACGATCGCCACTCTGTTTGGCATCGCGTACGATCTCTGCCGCACGCTCCACACACTCATTGCAAATGCAGCCGTCTATACCGGTGATGAGAAAACCCACCTCCTTGTCACTGCGACCGCAGAAACTGCACGTCTTGCCTTTCTTTATACCTGCCATCCGCTTACTTGCGTTTCTCCAATACCTGATCAATCATTCCGTACTCCTTGGCCTCCTGTGCCGTCATCCAGTAGTCACGGTCACTGTCGGCCCACACCTTGTCAAAGGGAGTGTGAGAATGGTTGGATATGATAGTGTAAAGTTCTTTCTTCATCTTCTGGATCTCGCGCGCGGTGATCTCAATGTCACTGGCCTGTCCCTGAACACCACCCAGAGGCTGATGTATCATGACGCGGCTGTGAGGCAGAGCCGAGCGCTTACCCTCCTGACCAGCAACCAGAAGCACGGCTGCCATGCTGGCTGCCATACCTGTGCAGATAGTTGCCACAGGGCTGGAGATGAACTGCATTGTATCATAAATTCCCAGGCCGGCGGTCACACTGCCGCCGGGGGAATTCAGATATATCGATATCTCCTTGGACGAGTCAATAGAGTCCAGATACAGCAGCTGTGCCTGGATTGTATTGGCCGTATAGTCGCTTATCTCAGTGCCCAGGAATATGATGCGGTCCATCATAAGGCGTGAGAACACATCCATCTGAGTAACGTTCAGCTGACGCTCCTCAAGGATATAAGGATTCAGATACTGTGACTCTGCCTTGATGACATCATCAAGAGTCTGGCTGTTCATTCCCAGATGACGGGTAGCGAATTTACGGAAATCGTCCATTGTGATACTCTTTTCTAGTTATTACTTCTTTGCGGCTTTCTTGGCCTTGGGCTCAGCGGCAGCGGGCTCAAAAAGCTTGTTGAACTCATCAACGGTAACCTTTTTCTTCTTGAGCTTAACCACCTCCTTGATAGCGGCTGAGAGCTTGCTCTCAATAGCGCGGTTTACAAGGCCGTCTACGGTCTCACGCTTCTTGAGCATCTCCTTTGAGTAGTTGTCAAGCAGCTCGTCGGGGATGTTCATCATGCCGTACTGGGCAAACTGGGCGCGTGTTGCCTCGCGGGCCATAGCCTGGATATCAGCCTCCTCAACCTTGATGTTGAACTTAGCAACCAGCTTCTCCTGGATGAGATGCCATGTCAGCTCCTCAAGACTACGCTGGAATGTCTCCTCGCTCTGGTCTGCATCGGGCTTGTTAGCGGTCATGATGCGCTTGAGCAGGTCCTCGGCATACTCCTGCTTACCAACCTTCTCCATCAGGTATGTGCGTACATCAAGCAGGAACTTGTAGTCGCAGTCAGGAACAAAGCTCTGAGCCAGTGACTCCTCAACCTTGGCGCGGAATCCAGCCTCATCCTTTACGGCATCCTTACCGAACACACGGTCAAATACCTCCTGGTTGAGCTCGCTCTCTACAAAACGTGTGATATCCTGGATGGTGAGTGAGAAATCAGCCTTGATATCCTCTACCTCCTCCTTTTTCTTGTTGAGCAGTGAAGAGATCTCGATTGCGTTACCCTCATAAGCCTTGGCGGGGTTGAATACGATTGCGTCACCCTTCTTGGCCTTGGCAAACAGTTTCTTCTGAGCGGCATCCTTGATGTATGAAGGCATCAGTGTAGCACCCTCAACTACGATTCCACCCTCCTTGGCGGCACCGTTCTCGTCAAGCTCTACCAGCTGACCCTTAACTACATCGTTCTCCTGGAAGCTGTCAACCTGCTCATACTTGCCGTTCTGCTGCATGTATGCCTTAACCTGACCGTCAACCATCTCAGGGGTAACCTTGATCTCATAGTAGTTGATTGAGTCATCCTTACCGATCTCAGCCTCGAACTGAGGGGCAAGAGCAATGTCAAAATAGAAAGTCTGATTGTCATCATCAAGGCTCATTCCAGCCTCCTTCTCCTCATTGGGCATAGGCTCACCCAACATATCGATCTTGTTGTCCTTGATGTAGCCGAACACCTTCTCCTGAAGCAGCTTGTTGATCTCATCGGCCTTGATTGATTTGCCGTACATCTTCTGCACCAGGCTCATAGGAACCATACCCGGACGGAAACCCGGCATCTGTACCTTCTTCTTGGCGTCCTTGAGTGCCTTGTCTACATTCTCCTGATAATCAGCCTTCTCCATGCTGACGGTAAGCAGGCCCTGTACCTTGCTTACATTCTCAAACTTTACGTTCATTCTGTATTTTTAGTGTTGATTTATTTCGCCTTTTTTTATTAGGGTGCAAAATTACTGCAAATCCTGCAAATAGTGAAAATTTTGAGGATTTTTAGCAGTCAGCCGGCAATTTGGGGACAGTCCCCTTTGGGCCTTGCCTGGTTTCTCATATCGGTCTAACTTTCTTGGCCCAAAAGGGACAGTCCCCGTGAACTCTCGCTAACTTTGGTGATGTTAGCGAAATGCACTATCTTTGCCAGCGTTATGGAAGAGACAACCGACCACAAGATGGTCTTAAGAACCGAGGACCTGGTAAAACGCTACGGAAAGCGCACCGTGGTCAACCATGTGTCATTTGATGTCAAGCAGGGTGAAATTGTAGGTCTGCTGGGCCCCAATGGTGCCGGTAAGACCACATCATTCTACATGACCACAGGTCTTATCACCCCCAATGAAGGTCACATCTACCTTGATGATACAGACATAACTGACTATCCTGTCTACAAGCGTGCCCGCGCCGGTGTAGGCTACCTGGCTCAGGAGGCCAGCGTATTCCGCAAGATGAGCGTTGAGGACAACATAGCCTCTGTTCTGGAGCTTACCGGCAAACCCCTTGATTACCAGCGCGACAAGCTGGAGAGCCTGATTGCCGAGTTCCGCCTGCAGAAGGTACGCAAGAACCTGGGTGACCGCCTGTCCGGTGGTGAGCGCCGCCGTACTGAGATTGCCCGCTGCCTGGCCATCGAGCCCAAGTTCATCATGCTTGACGAACCATTTGCAGGTGTTGACCCCATAGCTGTTGAGGATATCCAGCAAATTGTATGGAAACTCAAGGACCGCAACATAGGCATTCTCATAACTGACCATAACGTTCATGAGACCCTGAGCATAACAGACCGCGCCTACCTGCTGTTTGAGGGCCGCATCCTGTTCCAGGGCACCCCCGAGGAACTAGCCGTCAACCCCATCGTAAGGGAAAAATACCTCAGCCAGAGTTTCGAGCTCAAGAAGAAGAATTTCCAGAACTGATGGGAGCCTTAAGGCACATACTCGCTTTACTGGCTTGCACCTTGTCACTTACTGCGAGCTATGCCGTCCAGATTCGTCCCGGATCAGGCAAACGCATACCCGAGCACATAATACCTACTGACAGGGACAATCCAGCCCTGTGGGCCCCGCAGTCCGTGACCAAAGGCGCCGCACCCGGCCAGTATGCCATCAGGGACATAACAAGGACCGGCACACTGGAGATAGTCCTGGTACTGGTTGATTTCATAGACAAGCCTTTCAGCATTAAGGATACATCGGCCCTGCTCAACCGGTTCGAGCAGATCTACAACCAGGAGGGCTATACTGACGATACAGAATACTATCACAACGGACTTCATTTCAAGGGTGCATCGGGCAGTGCCTCCGACTATTTCAAGGCCCAATCAGACGGACAGCTCACGCTCAAATTCAATATAGTTGGACCCATACACCCCGCAAAAGGATACGCATACTACGGTGAGGGTTACAATGACACCAGAATATCAACCTTAATACGTGAAGTGTGTGACACTCTTGTCACAAACGGGATGGTGGACCTTAAGGAGTATACCAGCAACGGAAACATAGACCATCTCTCAATAATTTACGCCGGAAACGGTGAGAATTATGATGGAGCTGACAGGAGCACCATCTGGCCCCGTGCCGATATCCTTGGATACAACAAGAACGGTATCAAAGATATAAAGTATACCGTATCATGTGAACTCTACTGGGATTCAGACAGCATAATTGACGGCATAGGCACTTTCTGTCATGAATTCTCACATACGCTGGGACTGCCGGATTTCTATAATGTCAACTCAGGATCTGACTCTAAGACCAACATGTCCATGGGATCCTGGAGCCTGATGGATTTGGGCAATTATGAGAATGAGGGATTCTCACCTGTTGGCTATACCGCGTTTGAGAAATACTCTCTGGGATGGATGGACCTGGAGGATATCACTGCTCCCGGCAACTACACACTGCACAATATCAGCTACACTCCAAAACCTGATGACGGAATCCATACCGCATACCGCCTCAACACACTGGATGATGACCAGTTCATAATCCTGGAGAATCACACCCGCACCGGCTGGTATCAGTATCACAAGGCAGAAGGACTGATGATAACCACAGTCAATTATGACTCCTACAGCTGGTATAACAGGAACGTGAACGGCTACACCACCAAGCGTTACCGTATACTCCCAGCTGATAATGACTACGACCTGTCAACATGTGCCGGTGACCTGTTCCCCTATCAGGATATTGACAGTGCAACCACCTTAGGCACCCCCGTACTCTGCGCAGGTGGCTCATTCCCGTCCTACTCAATTTACAACATCTCTCTTAAGGACAGCCTTGTAACATTCTATGCAGGACTGGACATGCCCACCCGCATCGCTCAGAGTTCCGTCCCGGAGATATCCATATCACTTGACGGCGGCATGCTTTCCGTCACGGCACCCGTGGGCAGCAAAGTAACCGTCCATGACCTGTCCGGCAAGCAGGTGATGCAGGTAATCACATCAGGATTTACAGAGCAGATTGAACTGCCCGGTCACGGAATCTGGCTGGTAAAATGCGGCAACAGGACAAAAAAAGTGAGCTTTTGAGCTCACTTCTGTCTTATAAAGATGTTTATCGGGGTTCCGCTAAAATCCCATTTCTCACGGATCTTGTTCTCCAGGAAACGCTTGTACGGATCTTTCACGTACTGCGGCAGGTTTGCAAAGAATATGAATGTGGGTATCTGCGGTCCCTGCAACTGAGTGCAATACTTGATCTTGATGTACTTACCCTTGGTTGATGGTGGCGGATAGGCCTCAATCAGAGGCAGCATCTCAGCATTCAGTTTACCTGTAGACACGTGATTGGTCTTATGCTTGTAAACATCCTTGGCGCACTCCAGCACCTTGAGTATTCGCTGCTTCTCTATGGCCGATGTAAACACGATGGGGAAATCAGTAAACGGAGCCAGACGTGAGCGTATGGCATCCTCATAGTTCTGCATCACCTTGGCCGAGCGGTCCTCTATAAGGTCCCACTTGTTTACCACCACCACAAGACCCTTCTGGTTCTTGACGATGAGTGATACTATGTTCATATCCTGGCTCTCGATACCGCGGGTGGCATCAAGCATGAGTACACAGACATCACTGTTCTCAATGGCACGGATGGAGCGCATAACGGAGTAGAACTCCAGATCCTCCTCCACCTTGCTTTTCTTACGGATACCTGCGGTATCAACCAGATAGAAATCAAATCCGAACTTGTTGTATCTGGTATATACGGAGTCGCGGGTGGTGCCGGCTATATCGGTCACGATATTGCGGTCCTCACCAATGAATGCGTTCACAATGGAGCTCTTGCCCACGTTAGGACGACCCACCACCGCAAAACGGGGGATGTCTTCACTAACCTCAGAATCAGCCTCAACCGGGAGTTTGGCCACAATTGCATCCAGCAAATCACCGGTGCAGCTGCCATTGGCTGCCGATATGGTAAGGGGATCACCCAGTCCCAGGCTGTAGAACTCGGCTGCAGCATACTGCAAGTCAAAGGTATCCATCTTGTTGGCTACCAGTATTACCGGAGTCTTGGAGCGACGCAGGATACCAGCCACCTCATCATCAAGGTCCGTGACACCGTTCTTAATGTCAACAAGGAACAGTATCAGGTCTGCCTCCTCTATGGCTATCTTTACCTGCTTGCGGATCTCCTCTTCAAAAACATCATCGGAGTTAACCACCCAACCGCCGGTGTCCACTATGGAAAATACGCGGTCACCCCACTCGCACTTGCCGTACTGGCGGTCACGGGTGGTACCGGCCTCATCATCCACAATAGCCTGACGGGTCTGAGTCAAGCGGTTGAACAGCGTTGACTTACCTACGTTGGGACGGCCTACTATTGCTACAAGGTTGCTCATAAATATATCAATCTTGTGAATATCCAAAGTTGCGGAGCTCACGGTCCGAGCTGCGCCAGTCCTTATCTACCTTGACAAAGAGCTCCATGAATATCTTCTTGCCAAAGAATTTCTCCAGGTCCTTGCGGGCCTCAATGGCCACACGTTTCAGGGCCTGACCCTCATGACCTATCAGTATACCCTTCTGTGACTCACGCTCCACGTAAATAACGCAGTTTATCAGTATGCGGTTCTTATTCTCCTTGAACTGCTCTACCGCAACCTCAACGGAGTAAGGTATCTCCTTGTCATAATGGAGCAGAATCTTCTCCCTTATAATCTCCGACACAAAGAAGCGGGCCGGCTTGTCAGTAAGCTGATCCTTGTCAAAATAGGGAGGTGACTCCGGCAGGAGTTCATTGACGCGCTTGAGCACGGTCTCCACGCCGAAAGAGTTACCCGCGGATATAGGTATTATTTCCGCATTGGGCAGTTTTTCATGCCAGGCCTCGACCAGCTTTATCAGGTTCTCCTGATCGGTGAGGTCTATCTTGTTTATGATAACTATGACAGGCACCTTCATCTTGGCCACTTTCTCCAGGAACTCGGAGTTCTTATCGGCTTTCTCAACCACATCGGTCATGTAGAGCAGCACATCGGCGTCAACCAGTGCGCTCTCTGAGAATGCCAGCATGGATTCCTGCAGCTTATAGTTAGGTTTGAGCACACCGGGAGTGTCCGAGAATACTATCTGGGACTCCTCAGTGTTCACTATACCCATTATCCTGTGACGTGTTGTCTGCGCCTTGAATGTGGCAATGGATATGTGCTCACCTACAAGCAGGTTCATCAGGGTTGACTTACCTACGTTGGGGTTACCTACTATGTTTACGAATCCGGCCTTGTGCATGCTGCCTGAAGCTATCTTCAAAAAGAGTCAAAAAAAACGCACCTGGAAGGATGCGTTCTCTGTTTTTGGTTTATTCAGCGGCTGCTTCCTTGACTACTGCCAACTTGCCTCTGTAATAACCGCACTCACCGCATACTGTGTGATAGACGTGCCATGCTCCGCAGTTAGGGCAGATTGCCAGTGTAGGTGCTACTGCCTTATCGTGAGTCCTTCTCTTCGCAGTTCTTGTCTTGGACTGCCTTCTTTTAGGATGTGCCATTTTGTTTTGTTTTTATTATTGTTGTTATTCGTTATCTGAATCCATCAGGCTGTTCAAAGCATCCCAGCGGGGATCTGTGGCACCGGTATCAACCTCCGGCTCTCCGTCTTCACCCTCAGCGGCAGTATGCTCGTCAAGCTTCTCCATCATTCCCTTGTTGCACTTGCCGGGAGCGTGTACGTGTTTGATAGGAATGGCCAGAGCTATGAACTCATAGATGTACCACGATACATTCACGATACCCTTATCCTCGGGAACTACAACAATGTCGCCATCATCGGCAAAGTCCGGACCAAGCTTGACCTTGAGTTCACCTGTATTCTCAATATCAAGTGACATATCGTCAAGACAGCGGTCGCAGGTTACTATAACCGTTCCGGCTACCGAGAAATTGAGATGGTAGACACCGGATGCCTTGGTGACCTTGAGATCCACATTCACCTTGCCGCGCTGAACCTCCTCGCCCTCCACTATACTGAAGAACTCCTGGTCAACGGTCCAACTGTAGGTGGAATTGGCCTCCGTAAGACCTTTCAGGTCAACGTTATATTTATCCAGTCTTCCCATCAAACAATTTTTTCGGGGCACAAAGATAAGACAATAATTTGGCAAAGAAAAAGGTTTAAGTTTTTTTTTGGTATATAAGAAGCCATCCGGTGGTTTACTCGCGCCTTTGGCGCTCGGTGGTTTTTGACTTTTATGGCCCTTTGGGCCTAAAAAGTCGCTAACTGGAAACCTATCTGCGTATTAGGAACAACCTTTTTTTAGTTTGGGGCGGCGACGCCCCAAACCCGTTCCGCGACATTCCATTTTATTCCATGTCGCTCCACTCTGCCGGCCTTCCAGGCCGGGTAAAACTAAGGCCTCGCTAGCTTTGCTCGCGAGGCCTTAG
>Ga0265298_10000730_pt1 | contig 48003 bp, 32 predicted proteins | sample AusTroGonzalo_MG_3_FD_193486 | JGI IMG/M metagenome (GOLD analysis project Ga0265298, IMG submission 193486) | Bovine rumen microbial communities from tropical cattle in Woodstock, Queensland, Australia - Gonzalo_01 | ecosystem: Host-associated > Mammals > Digestive system > Stomach > Rumen ...
ACCGCCTTGTCCATCCAGTTGTCATTATCAAAAATTTCATGCGCGTAGAAGACATTCTTGGGCACGAGGTTGTGCATCTCCTCCGTGCACACGTTGCGGATGCCCACCTGCACCACGCGCGCATAGTCCTGCGCACGGCACATCACACAGGCATGGTTGTAAATGGAGTCATGATACTCGTCACGCAAGTCGGCGTGAGCATCGATCTGCAGCACCGTCAAGTCCTCGTATTGCTCGCTCATCGCCTTGATGGCGCCCACGGAAACCGAATGCTCGCCACCCAACAGGATGGGAAATTTCTGCATCTCCATAAAATGCTTAACCCGTTGATAAACCGATTGCACCATATTGTCTGGAGAGGATAAATCGTAGGTATGCTGGTCCGTATGGATGCCGGTATTGCAAGCTTCTATTTGATATTGGACATCGTAGAGTTCCAGGCTGTCGGAGGCATCCAGGATGGCCTGCGGGCCCTTGTCCGCACCCTTCACAAACGTGCTGGTGCCATCATACGGAACTGGAAGGAGCACGTAGCGGGCGTGTTCCAAATCATATAATTCCTCGTCCATATCGAGGAAACTGGTCATGTGCTTTATCATTGTGCAAGTTCTTTGGCTAAATATTCGGCGGTGAATCCGACGCCCTTGGCCACAATCTCCTCGGGTGTGCCTTCGGCCACCACCTCGCCGCCGGAGCGACCGCCTTCAGGGCCCATGTCGATAATCCAGTCGGCCATCTTTATCACATCCATGTTGTGCTCGATCACAATCACCGTATTGCCTCTGTCCACCAGCTTGTTGAGCACATCCATGAGGATGGCGATGTCGTGGAAATGCAATCCAGTCGTGGGCTCATCGAGAATATAGACCGTTTGGCCCGTCTCCTTTTTCGACAGCTCGGCAGCCAGTTTCACACGCTGCGCCTCACCGCCGGAGAGCGTGGTGGAGGATTGTCCCAATCGCAGATAGCCCAATCCCACATCTGCCATCGTCTTCAAAGGCAGAACAATAGCGGGGATATTCTCAAAGAACGGAATGGCACTCTCAATGTCCATTTCCAATATATCGTTGATGGACTTTCCTTTGTACCGGACCTCTAGTGTCTCATCATTATAGCGTCTGCCGTTGCATTTCTCGCAGGTGACATACACATCCGGCAGGAAATTCATCTCGATGCTCTGCACGCCGGCACCCTTGCACTCCTCGCAGCGTCCGCCAGACACATTGAACGAGAAGCGGCCTGGCTTATAGCCTCTGATCTTGGATTCGGGCATGTCGGAAAACAGTTTCCGAATGTCATCAAAGACGCCCACGTACGTGGCGGGATTGGAACGCGGCGTGCGCCCGATGGGTTGCTGATTGATTTCGATAATCTTGTCAATATGTTCCAAGCCCTCCACCGCGGCATAATCCAACGGTTTCTTCTCGGAACGATACACGTAATGGTTGAGAATGGGATACAGGGTCTCGTTGATGAGGGTGGACTTGCCGCTGCCCGACACGCCCGTCACGCAAATGAGCGTACCCAACGGGAAGCTGACGGTTACGTCTTTCAGGTTGTTGCCCGACGCACCAATCAGGGTCAGCGAGTGCCCGTTGCCAGGCCTGCGGATTTGTGGTACTTCAATCTTCTTGCGGCCCGTCAGATAGTCGGCAGTCAGCGAGTTGGCCTTCACGATGTCGGAGTATGTGCCGGAAGCCACAATGTGGCCGCCACGATTGCCGGCTTCTGGGCCCACATCGACGATGAAATCCGCCGCCTCCATCATGTCACGGTCGTGTTCCACCACAATCACCGAGTTGCCCAAGTCGCGCAAGTCCTTGAGCGACTGGATCAGCAGGTGGTTGTCGCGCTGGTGCAAGCCGATGCTCGGCTCGTCCAAGATGTACATCACATTCACCAGCTGCGAGCTGATCTGGGTGGCCAGACGGATACGCTGGGCCTCACCGCCGGAGAGCGACGCCGCCGAGCGATCCAATGACAGGTATTGTATGCCGACGTTGCACAGGAATTTCAGCCGGAAAGTGATTTCGCGGATGATTTCCGAAGCAATGCGTTTTTTGGAGGGATCCAACTTCTTGGGCAGTTGCTCCATCCACTGATACAACTCAGAAATGTCCATGTGCGCCAGCTCCGCGATATTTTTACCGTCGATACGGAAGTGCAAAGCCTCCTTACGCAAACGCGTACCATGGCAATCGGGACAGGGCACCATGTTGATGAACTGGTTGATCCACTTGCGTAACGAGACCGGAATATTGTCCGAATTGAGATTCCGGACATAGTTGACCACACCCTCGAAAGACTTCTTCATCGGAGCCAGCCCCTCATATTCGCGTTTCACATACAGCCACTCCGGAGAGCCGTACAGCACCATGTTAAGATTCTGTTCCGACAATTCGCTGATAGGATCCGACAATGAGAAGTGATATTTCTCTGCCAAAGCATCCAGCTCACGGAAAAGCAACGTGTTTTTGTATTCCCCAATCACCACGATTCCGCCATTCTTGATGGATTTCGACGGGTCGGGAATCATCTTCTCCAAATCTATTTCCGACACAAAACCCAGTCCGCTGCAGTGCTCACAAGCACCGTAGGGCGAATTGAACGAAAAGCTGTTGGGCTCGGGTTCGGGGTAGGAGATGCCCGTGGTGGGGCACATCAGGAACTTGCTGTAATTCTTAACCTCGCCCGTGTCATTATCCAGAATCATGATGGAGCCTTTGCCGTATTTCATCGCGATATGGACGCTGTTGCTGACGCGTGTTTTGGAGAACTGGGTGACATTCAGCGTGTCGATGGCCAGCTCAATGTCGTGCATCTTGTAGCGGTCCACCTGCATGTTGAGCAGCAGTTTGCGCATCACGCCATCAATGCGCACGCGAGTGAAGCCTTGCTTGCGCAGGTTCTCGAACAGCTCGCGATAGTGGCCTTTACGACCTTTGATGATGGGTGCCAACAGGGTTACATGGCACTCGTCGTAACGGGAAATAACCAAGTCGATGAGCTCCTTCTCGGAGTAGTGCACCATCTTCTCGCCCGTATTGTACGAGTAGGCGTCCGCCACACGGGCATACAAAAGTCGCAGAAAATCATAGACCTCCGTGATGGTACCCACGGTGGAACGCGGGTTCTTGTTCACGGTTTTCTGTTCGATGGAGATAACGGGGTTGAGGCCGGTGATTTTGTCCACATCGGGGTGTTCCAGATGGCCGATGAACTGGCGGGCGTAAGCGGAGAAGGTCTCCATATACCGGCGTTGGCCCTCGGCATAGATGGTATCGAAGGCGAGCGAAGACTTGCCGCTGCCGCTCAGTCCGGTGATGACCACCAGCTGTTGCTGCGGAATCGTGACCGACACATCCTTGAGGTTGTTCTCCCGTGCACCGGAAACAATCAGTGAATCTTCAGCAAACGCGTTTTCTTCCATACAATCCGAGGTGACAAAAACAGGGCGCAAAGATAACAAAAATGGGGCAAAACTGGCCTATTCCTGCCTACGGGATTTTTTTGTAATTTTGCGCCCAAATTTGAAAACACCGTTTTATGAACGATTTACTGGAGAAATTAGAGCTGATATACAAGCGTTGGCTGCAGATTGGTGAGGACATTGCTCAGCCGGACGCCATGTCCGACATGAAGAAATTCATCAAGATGAGCAAGGACTACAAGGACCTGCAGGCTGTGGTGGATGCGTACAAGAAATACAAGGACGTGATTGGCAACATCGCCAACGCCAAGGAAATCCTGGCCAACGAGAAAGACGAGGAGTTCCGCGAGATGGCCAAGATGGAGTTGGACAATTTCACCGAAGAGAAGGAGAAATTGGAAGAGGAAATCCGCCTGTTGCTGCTGCCTTCAGACCCGCAGGACAGCAAAAATGCGCAGATGGAAATCCGCGCGGGCACGGGCGGCGACGAGGCCAGCATCTTCGCCGGCGACCTGTTCCGCATGTATCAGCACTACTGCGACAAGAAGGGTTGGAAAATCGAAGTTCTCTCCATGACGGAGGGCACCGTGGGCGGCTACAAGGAAATCGACTTTGCCGTGAACGGTGAAGGCGTATATGGCATCATGAAATACGAGTCGGGCGTGCACCGCGTGCAACGTGTGCCGCAAACCGAGTCACAGGGCCGCGTCCACACCTCCGCCGCTTCGGTGGTCGTGTTGCCCGAGGCCGACGAATTCGACGTGGAGCTCAAGCAGAGCGACATCAAGAAGGAGACCTTCTGCGCCTCCGGCCCTGGCGGCCAGTGCGTGAACACCACCTACTCCGCCGTGCGCCTCACCCACATCCCCACCGGCATCGTGGTATCCATCCAAGACGAGAAATCCCAAATCAAGAATCTCGAAAAGGCCATGCGCGTGTTGCGTACCCGTCTGTTCGAGATGGAGTACAAGAAATATCTGGACGAAATCGCTTCCAAGCGTAAAACCATGGTTTCCACCGGCGACCGTTCCGCGAAGATCAGGACATACAACTATCCGCAGAACCGCGTCACCGATCACCGTATCAACTATACGATGTACAACCTCGCCAACTTCATGAACGGCGACATCGAGGAGGTGCTCCAAGCCCTGCAGGTGGCCGAGAACGCCGAAAGGCTGAAAGAGGACGTGGTCTAAATCACCAACCCGGAACTTCACCAAACCCAGCGAAAACAAAAAACCGAAAAACGCGACAAATTACCGATAGGCGTATAAACGGCCTATTATCCCGAAACGACACATCCCGTAGAGACGCAAAATTTTGCGTCTCTATGGTTATTATAAGAAAAAATGTAATTTTGCACAAACGATACCAATGTGAGAGCAAGTTAGAGATTGCGTATAGAACAAAATTTTTAACATGTTGACATAAAGCGTTTAAGATAATATCATAAAACAAAACAACCATGACAAAAGAAGAATTGTATGATTTGATTTCATGCGATGAGAGTTATCGTATTGAGCGTACGGTGTCCACTTCCAATATGGACAAGTTCCAGGAGGCTATCTGTGCCTTCGCCAATGATTTGCCTGGCGGTCGCAAGAAAGGCTATCTGCTGATAGGTGTCTCGGATGACGGATACATCAGTGGGTTAACAGTTGACGATACATTAATGAAGCGTATTAGCGGTATCCGTTCAGCTGGCAATATTCTTCCTCTTCCTGTGATGACAACCGAAAAGATTTGTACGGAACATGGCGACGTGTTGGTTGTGGAGGTTACTCCATCGTTTGATACACCAGTCCGATTCAAAGGTCGAACGTATGTGCGCATAGGTCCGCGTCGCGACATTGCCAGTGCCGAAGAAGAACGAATACTCTCTGAACGCTGTGCTGCCAGTCTGCCAACTTTCGACACTCATCCTTGTCGCAATGCAAAATTGGATGACATTGACGTGGTTGCGATACAGAAGGAGTATCTTCCCCGCGCCATGGACCCAGAGGTGTTGCACAATGATCAACGCCATTTGAAGGAGCAACTGGCATCTTTGCATTTGTATAATGTTCAGTGGAACTGTCCAACAAATGCAGCTGTCATAATGTTTGGTAAATGTCCGAAGTATTTTATGCCGGGTGCCTACATTCAGTATGTGCGTTTCAAGGGTAATGATAATGGCAGTGAAATTCTGAATGAGCGGCGTTTTGAAGGTGGATTATACACAGTTTTGCCTCAATTGGAAAATTTTATCAGAGACGGAGTTGTCACTAAGAGACCTGTTCCAGTTAGTATTTTAAGGGAAAAGGATGTATTGAACTATCCGTTTAAGGCGTTGCGTGAATTGATGATGAATGCAGTAATGCATCGCGATTATCAATCGAATATGCCAGTACGGTTGTATCAGTATGACCGGCATATTGAGGTGATGAACCCAGGCGGGCTATATGGTCAAGCACGGCCGGAGAATTTCCCCAATGTCAACGACTACCGTAACAGTGTGGTGGCAGAAATGATGCGAACCTTGAATTATGTGAACATGTTTAACCATGGCATCCGAGAGGTACAAGACCAACTTCACGAAAATGAAAACCCACCTGCCGAGTTCAATGTCAGTTACCTTACCGCATTCAGCGTGGTGGTGAGAATGCCTGAAAATCAGGACAACACAATAAGTGTTTCCAACAATGGTAAAGTTAAAAAAACTGAATATAAAGCATTTACAAACAAGCTCTACCAAACTTGCCCAAATATTGGTAAAGTTCAGGATAAAGTGGGCCAAACAATGGTATCGTTGTTCCTTCTATGTGAGAATGCCGTTTCTGTAAAAGAGATGATGAAAACAAGTGGCATTCGATCCCGAATGACGTTCGACAGAGACGTTCTGAAGCCGCTATTAATCGATGCCATCATCGCGCCGACTTTCCCTAACAATCTGCGCCATCCGCGCCAGAAATATTCGCTTACCGACAAAGGTCGCGAACTGTTATCGCTTTTGCAGAACAGTGAGGTGTCAACCCAATAATTTCGTCCCCTGAAATATCAATCCCATTTTCCCATTTTTTATAAAATCGGCTGTTGCGGGTGAAAGTCTGTGGCAGCCGTTGATTTATTTGTTATATTTGCACCGTTGTTCGGCCGAAAGGCGGGCAACGGATTTTTTATTGAAAAGAAAGCGAGTTTTCGCTTATCCGTCTCGGTAAACCTGGACAGTTTAAATGTTAGTACGGATATCGGAAATCAAGCTTGCCTATGATGTGTTTATTTGCCGCATAGGTGGGACTTGTTCTTCAGTATCTTACTAACTGGGAGTCCAGCCCTACCGGGAGGATGCTGTCGGATAACGGCTCCACTTTCTTTTTGTCTTGTTTTGAAAATTATAAACCAAAATTTCATCATGATGAAATAGGTAACGGCATTTATTACAAACATTAAAAAAAGCTTATGAAAAAGATTTTACATTTTATTATTTGTTGGGCCTGTGTTTTCGTTGTTTTTAACGCAAAGGCTCAAGTGTTTTACGATGTCTGCAGTACTGGGCAATTATTGAGATATTCGGTAATTTCTATTTCTTCAGACTCTGTTTCTGTATCCGCAGGGGGTGATTGTGAATTATCCGGCGACTTGGTGATTCCTTCTACTGTTGTGCACAATGGAATCTCCTATTCCGTTACGAAAATACCGAATTATGCTTTTTGGAGATGTAGAGGCCTAACTTCTGTAACAATTCCAAATTCTGTAACGTCAATAGGTTACAGTGCTTTCTCCGGCTGCAGCAGCTTGACTTCCATATCAATCCCCAACTCCGTAACATCTTTCGGCAACGACGGATGGAATCCTGGCTATGTATTATCTGAATGTAGCGCGTTGACTTCCATCGAAATTCCGAATTCTATCACAACAATTGAGAGAGGTACTTTTTCAGGATGTTCCAGTTTAGTCTCTGTAACAATTCCTAATTCTGTAACGTCAATAGTCCCCGGTGCTTTCTCCGGCTGTACCAGCTTGGCTTCCATAACAATCCCCAATTCTATCACAACAATTGAGCCAAGTACTTTTTCAGGATGTTCCAGTTTAGTCTCTGTAACAATCCCCAATTCTGTAACGTCAATTGGCGATGGTGCATTCTCCGGTTGCAGCAGCTTGGCTTCCATAACAATCCCGAATTCCATCACAACAATTGAGGAACGTACTTTTTCAGGATGTTCCAGTTTATCTTCTGTAAACATCCCCAATTCAGTAACGTCAATTGGTTATGATGCATTCTCTGGATGCAGTAGCTTGACTTCCATAACAATCCCGAATTCCGTCACTAATATTAATAATGATTTTTGGATGGGCTCTGCTTTCAGTGGATGCAGTGGTTTGACCTCCATTGTAGTTGAAGAGGGGAACCCCATATATGACAGTCGTAACAACTGCAATGCCATCATCCATACGTCAAGCAACAGTCTAATTTTTGGGTGTCAAACAACAGTAATCCCCAATTCCGTTACTTATATTAGTGCTAATGCTTTTTCAGGATGCGCTAGCCTAACTTCTGTAACAATTCCCAATTCCGTTACTTATATCACAGAAGGTGCTTTCTCCGGATGCAGTGGTTTGACCTCCATAGTGGTAGAAGAAGGTAATATTGGTTATGATAGTCGTGATAATTGCAATGCTATAATTAGAAAGTCTGGTAATAGGCTTACTGCAGGATGTCAAACAACTGTAATCCCCAATTCAGTAATGTCAATTGGCAGTAGTGCATTCTCTGGATGCAGTAGCTTGACTTCCATAACAATCCCGAATTCCGTCACTTTTATTGATGCTGATGCTTTTTCAGGATGTTCCAGTTTATCTTCTGTAAACATCCCCAATTCAGTAACGTCAATTGGCAGTGGAGCATTCTCTGGATGCAGTAGTTTGACTTCCATAATAATTCCTGATTCTGTCACAACAATTAAGAGAGGTACTTTTTCAGGATGTTCCAGTTTATCTTCTGTAAACATCCCCAATTCAGTAACGTTAATTGGTTATGATGCATTCTCTGGATGCAGTAGCTTGACTTCCATAACAATCCCGAATTCGGTAACGTCAATTGGCGATGGTACATTCTCTGGCTGCAGCAGCCTGACTTCTGTAACTATTCCGAATTCTGTGACGTCTATTGCCGCTGCTGCATTCTCAGGATGTAGTAGTTTGACTTCTATAACAATTCCTGATTCGGTAACGTCAATTAGTTTTGGTACATTCGATGGCTGCAGTAGTTTGACTTCTGTAACAATCCCGAATTCGGTCACAGATATTGAGGATTACGCATTCTCAGGATGTAGTAGCTTGACTTCTATAACAATCCCAAACTCCGTCACATCGATTGGTTATTATTATGTTTTTTCAGGATGCACTAGCTTAACTTCTATAACAATTCCTGATTCGCTAACGTCAATTGGTTATGGTACATTCGAAGGCTGCAGTAGTTTGACTTCTGTAACAATCCCGAATTCGGTCACAGATATTGGTTGCTATGCTTTTATGGGATGTAACGCTTTAACTTCTATAACAATTCCTAATTCGGTCACGTCAATTCTATATGGCGCATTTGAAAATTGTAGCAGTCTAAATTCTGTAACAATCCCTAATTCAATCACACATATTTGGGCCGATGTTTTTTCAGGATGCACCAGCCTGACTTCTGTAACTATCCCCAATTCCGTCACTTATATTGATGCTAATACGCTAAAAGGCTCCTCTGCTTTCTGGGGATGCAGTGGCCTGACCTCCATTGTAGTTGAAGAAGGAAATCCAATTTACGATAGTCGTGACAACTGCAATGCCATCATCCGAACGGAAGACAACTGTTTGGTTGTGGGATGTCAAACAACGGTATTCCCCGATTCTATAGAATCTATTGGGCCTTATGCTTTCGTTGGATGCAAAGATTTGATTTCTTTGACTATTCCCAGTTCAGTAACGTCAATTGGCTATGGTGCATTTTACGGATGCAACGAGTTAACTTCAATAACTTTCGAAGGTACAACACCTCCCCAATTTCAATCTGCATTTTACGATGTGTTTCCTTGCATTGTAGATACCATTTACGTGCCAGAGGGATGCGTGCAAAACTATAGTAGTATAATTAACGATAACACTATAATGATTACAGACGGCCATGTAGGTGTTGACAATCATGTAGCTTCCAATCCTCTCATTGTCTATCCCAACCCCACCTCCAACATCGTCAATGTGGAATGTGAAATAGGGAATGGGGTATCAGGTGATGTAACAATCCAATTGTATGATATTTATGGGAAATTGGTGGGCGTGCCCGTTGTAGGGGCGAATGATCATTCGCCCCTACAACGGGCAACCGCCCAAATCGACCTGTCGCGTTACGCCAACGGCGTGTATTTCATCAAGGCCGTGGCCAATGGCCACGTGATGGGGATTCGCAAGGTGGTGAAACAATAATCACATACACCCAAAAACCTCAAAGGGCACGGGATTTCGGTTCCGTGCCCTTTCTGTTTCGCCAAAATTGTCACAAAGGATTCGGATTGTTCCCGAAGTTCATCCTCTGGGGATTGCTCGGCATGTGGATTGCCTTGGCGATGAAGAAGCAGTAGCCCTTGCCTTCTTCCAGACAGGCTGAATTCTGGATATGCGTAGGTTTTCCCCGCACCGTCCAGGTTTTGGACGTTATAGGGGTGTAAAATTATGTAGAGACGCAAAATTTTGCGTCTCTATGGTTATTATAAGAAAAAATGTATTTTTGCACAAACGATACCAATCTGTTATGAGTACAGAAATGATGATAGAGACCATTCGCGAGTATTTCAAAACCCAGCCCGTTTTGAAGGCATGGCTGTTCGGTTCCTTCGCCCGCGGCGAAGAGACCGAGGACAGCGATATCGATATACTTGTAGTATATGATGAAAAAGCAAGAGTATCATTGTTAACTATTTCACGCATGATGGGAGAATTGGAGAGAAGTACTGGTCGCCGTGTCGATTTGATTGAGGATGGGTGCTTATTGCCGTTTGCTGTACAATCCGCCAACCGCGATAAACAATTAATTTATGAGAGAAGAAGTTAGAGATAAGGAACGGCTTCGGCACATCCTTGAAGCCATGAACGTGCTAGTTAATTATCAGTCTCACCACACAATGGAGGAAGCATTGGCCGATCCTGTAATGTATTTTGGTTTGGTGAAACATGTTGAAATAATTGGAGAAGCTGTTTATAAACTGACTTTTGAATACCGTACCAGTCACACGAAAGTGAATTGGGACGATATAGAGCGTATGCGTCATGTGCTGGTACACGGATACTATAAAATACGACCTGAACAATTGTGGGAAACTATTGCTGTTGACATACCACAATTGAAACCCATTATCGAGCAATATCTCTCCGAAATGGAGTAGAACTAAAAATCAACCACCCTCTGTTTCTTGGTCAGTCTGGATAATTGTTGACATTTTTTTTATAAAATCGGCTGTTGCGGGTGAAACTCTGTGGCAGCCGTTGATTTATTTGTTATATTTGCACCGTTGTTCGACCGAAAGGCGGGCAACGGATTTTTTATTGAAAAGAAAGCGAGTTTTCGCTTATCCGGCAGAGTAAATCTGGACAATTTACCGAGTTTGCACGGATATCGGAAATCAAGCTTGCCTATGAAGTGTTTAATTGCCGACTAGGTGGGGCTTGTTCTTCAGTATCTTGCAAACGGGAGTCCAGACCCTACTCTGTGGATGCTGTCGGATAACGGCTCCACTTTCTTTTTGTATTGTTTTGAAAATTACAAACCTATTTTCATCATGATGAAATAGGTTACGGCATTTATTACAAACATTAAAAAAAAGAATAGTATGAAAAAAATCTTTATCTTTCTGATTGCTCTGATGAGCAGTATTTCAGCCTTTGCGCAAAATAGCGGATTAGGCTTCAACTATCAAGCCGTCGTGCGCGACGTTAACGGCATCTTGTTAGCGAATTCAAACGAAACGTTGCGTATCTCACTCTTCCCAGGCCAACAAGCAAGCACTCCTACTTGGGTGGAGACACATTCCGTACATACCGACCTCTCGGGCAGTTTTGGCATTACGGTGGGAAACGGCACCCGACAATCAACCAGCACGGTAAACAACTTCTCTGACATCAATTTCTCCTCAGCCTATTATTGGATGAAGGTAGAGATAATGGAAGGTTCTACTTACAGAGAGGTCAGTTACTCACAATTGCCAAGTTCTCCGTATTCAGAAGTTGCACACAATGCCACGTTATTTCCCGCCGGGATGATTATGGCTTTCGCAGGCCCCGCTGAAAACATTCCTGCTGGGTGGCTGCTTTGTGATGGTTCGGAAGTTAGTCGCAGCACCTACAGTAACTTGTATAACGCCATCGGTGTGAGTTGGGGAACTGGGAACAACACGACTACATTTAATCTTCCTGACTTAAGAGGTATGTTCTTAAGAGGCGTTGCTGGTTCAGACTTGTCTGGTGATCCCGATGCCAATATTCGTGTTTCTCGTTATGACAACGGAGGGAACACCGGTAACAATGTCGGCAGTTATCAAGGCGATGCCATCAGGAATATTACAGGTACGATGTCACCTGTTCGTGGTGAACAAGCTAATCCTAGCGTTCATGCAACTTCAGGTGTCTTTGAATCAACAAATACAAACGTAAATGGTGGTGCACGTACCGAGACACGCGGAGCCTCCACAGTAACTTTTGATGCCTCCCGTGTAGTTCCTGTTGGCAGCGACAACCGTCCGAAGAATGTTTATGTGACCTACATTATCAAATACTAACGGCCATGAAAAAAATTCTACTTTCCATATTGCTTGTGGCAGTTGGATTGTCGGTCTTTTCGCAACCAGTCACAAGAATCTTGAACATGCGACCTGCCTATCCGTTAGCCGTCGGTGAAACCACGGTTGACAACCATGTGTACGCCCATAACGGTCTCATTTTGCAAGACATTGTTCAAGACAGTCTTCCCACATATGAAATCGGCCACATTTTTGCACAAACCGTTAGATATACAGAAGAGGGTCTTGGCTTTTACGTTAAGGCGGATTCCTTACATTCCAACAACGTTGTTTATAGTATTGATGTAGATTCGCTGCCTGCCGGGCCAATAGAATTCAACTCATCAACAGGTCGATTCAAATATTACCCCGCTGCAGAGGATTATCGTACGTTCTTTGTGACTTTCCGCGCCACGAATGGAGTGGACACTGTTGTGGAAGTTGTTGAATTTAATCTAATGGTGGAAGTGGTACCTGAACAATATGCTTTCCAATCCCAAGGGGTAATGCCAAATGGTGAAGACTACACGATCATCGCTTCGTCCGATACTAACATGTATCTCAACAATGAGAATCGGACAGCCTATAGCTACAGTATTTCTGGTAAAGATATTGTTTTCGACAACAACGTACAAAACAAAGTTTGGGGATTAAGCGGACGTGAGGACATTTATGAACTCAATATTTTTGCAGAAAGATTAATAATTCGTTCCCCCTTACTTTTCCCACAATGCAATATAACTATTTATGCGAAGGAAATGATTTTTGAAGATCAAGCTGGTGCGATTTCCTCTATCAACACCACACCTTCTCGTATAGTAGTTTATTCTGACTACATAGGACAAAATGGATCTAATGCAGGTAATATTGATCTTTATGTAAAAGATTTTAAAGCAACTACCGTTAAAAGATTCATCTTAAACGGAGGTAATGGTCAAAGCACCAACCGAAATGGGACACCAGGAAATGGAGGAAATGGAGGTACACTCACTACCAACCTTGATATTCATGCATTTTGTGATTTTGCTAGAGGAAGTTGTGGGCTAAAATACAATGTAGATACACTTTCATCCAATCATTTTGGAGAAATAATCGGAGCTGGTGCCATAGGTGATGCTGGGCACTTCGTTATGGATTATTCCCCTGGCAAATTCTTACATCCTTACTATATTGCCCCCGTCATACGGTATGTCACCGATGCATATATCAACAATTATATAAATGAATCACTCCAGATTTGCAAAGAATACAGCCAACTGATCGAACAATATTTTGAAACAAACAACTGTGACAATTGTACACACGATGGAGACATAGAGCTGAAAAATGACATAACAGAGTTAAATAATTTGATATGTAATCTCAATTTAGGTTTGGATTACTTTGGAAATCCAATAGGTTGGGCTCCTCTTTTGTCTTTTGAAGTAATGCTTGCCAATTACCAGGAAGAAGTTAATCGTGCAATCCCAACATTATACTTGTACTATTGGCTAACAAAAGTTGACCGAACTTTAGAGGAATGGGTTAATGCAAAAATTCAATTGGCAAACGAGTCGGAACAAAACATTCTTTGGCTCAAAACTAAACTCAACGATTTAATAGGAACAATTCCCATTTTACAGGATAACATTTCGGAACTCCAAATACAAATAGCGGATGTAAATTTTAAAATCGAACAGGTTGAAGCGAAGTTATTGGCTAAAGCTCGTCGTAAGGTGAAAAAACAACACAGGATCAAAAAAGCAGCCTCGATTTGCAAGGCAATTACCAGTGTGGCCTCTTTTTGCGGCCCATACGGTACAGCAATAGCTGGTGCCATAAACACTGTTTCGAATGTCGTATCTAATGTGGCTTATGTTACGGGGGCATTGGACATAAATTCGGACTATGCAAGCTACTTTCCGCATGTTGACACAACCACATACAGCCTAACAGCTTTGTTGGACAGCGTTAAAACAAAAATTAATGGTCTCGATTTTAGTTTATTAAAAACAGATGGTCAATATCTCCAAAACCAATACAATTCTATTAGTTCTATTGTAACCCCCATTACCAATACAGTAAATGATGTTGCAAATGCTATAAAACACAATTCTATTTCTGATGCTGAAGTTAAAGCAGTATTTGATCAATTATGTGCTAATGATAAAGAATGGAAATCTTTACAATCAGATTTGACGAGATTAGATAACAAAAAAAAGGAAGTCCAAAATCAATTGGAGACGATCAGGAATACTATTCCTTCAATGGTATCGACAATAAGCTGTAGTGTTATCCAATTGGATGCATTCAGGCAAGATGTATTCACAAATAATAGCAAACGTGATTTGTATGCCATGCAATACTTGGAAAGGATGGAACAACAAGCCAAGAATCGATTACTTAAATATCATTACTATTTACGTAAGGCATATGAATTTAGAATGCTGAAACCGTACGAAGGAGAATATAATTTGGTTAATTTATTCGAACGATTTGAAAATTTAGCAACTACATTAAATTACGATTCTATTGTTGATTTCACTAATTACGCTGCATTGTCATCAGTTTTTGACGAAGTGATTTCTGGAATAGCAGAAGAAATAATTGACGAATATTCCACCAACATGCCCGAACAAACCGCGCCAATTACTATTGTTATCCCACGTGAACAATTGGACATTCTAAATGCGAATGAATATTTTACGTTGAATTTCTACGAAATGGGGGTTTTCTCTCCCGATGAGGAAAATGTGCGGATTGTGGATTTAGGTATCCAGCATATAGAAACTCATGTGGTAGGAAATGTTGGTTATTCTGGATACATGGATCTGAATATGACCCATCAAGGCATCTCAAGATTTCGTAAAGATGGACAAATTTATTGGTTTGACCACATGTCACGAACAACTACGAATCCTCACACATGGGGTATCCGTTATGATGCAATCTCAAATACTAGTACAAATATTCAGCCTTCTTTTGCAAGTTCTTCATTACTCTATTCTATTTTGGGTAATAACAGTACCAATATAATGTTGTTTTCAAGGCCTTCTGCTTGGGGTGACATCAATGTCTCCAAAAAGGTACACACTACAGGTGGTGCTGACATTGTCATTGATTCTCTTGTTTTAAGGTTGCAGTATGATTTCACACCGAGACCCGCTAACATTCGTAACATTGATATTACCACTAATGAAGGCTTGCTCCCCTACATCGCATGTTCTGAAGTAGACCGAAACGGTCGCAGCAACGGCAATGGAAACCTCAACAGATCTTACAATGTCAGCAATCAGACAGTCTCTTTCTCTGCTATCGAGAGATATGGAACATGGCACTTTGTCAACTGGACAGATCGGGCTGGCAACATTGTGTCAGACACCATGGATTTGACCGTAAACAGATTGACCGATCAATTCTATCGCGCTAACTATGAGCGAAGGGTACCCATTCTTTCTGTTCCCGACACCATCTTTGTGAATAACGCAGGTGGAATATACAATGTGTCCGTGGCAAATGTCGGGAGCGGCGATTTGGAGATGGATTGGTACGTATCAGATTCCTTGAGCACTTGGGTGCATTTGAACGGATTGGTTGAAGGAATTGATAACGGGTATTTCTCATTCACGTATGAAAACAACGAAAATGGATCTTACCGTTTGGATTCCCTTGAAATTATCGCGCCCGAAACGGATATCATGTCTAAAATGATCTACATTGTCCAGGCCTTCAACCCCAACACCTGCAATCTCACGGCAAGTGTCACCCCGTCTTCGGTAATCATTTGCGAAGGTGATACGGCCACCATTACTGCTTCAGGAGAATCCAGTTCAGGCAACATATTCTCGTACAGTTGGAACACAGGAGAGACAACGTCTTCAGTGAACGTGCTTAGCGGGGGTGAACGTACTGTCACCGTGAGCGACAGCAACGGCTGTACGGCCACAGCCTCGGTCAATGTAACGGTGAACCCATCACCCAACTTGAACATCAGTGGGAATAACAGTTTCTGCCAAGGTGGAAGCGTATCGTTAATAGCCAGCGGCGCAAGCAGTTACTCTTGGAGCAACGGCAGTAACAATGCCACCATCACGATCTCTAATCCGGGCACTTACACGGTGATTGGCACGAACGCAACCGGATGTTCCGCCACAGCAAGCAAAACGGTGACCGTCAACCCGACGTACAATATTCCACTTACAGAAAGTATCTGTCAAGGAGAAACTTACAATTTCAACGGGCAATATTTGACCACAGCTGGCACTTATACCCAAAACCTCTCCACCGTCAACGGTTGCGACAGTATTATCACCTTGACTCTGACCGTCAAAGCCTTACCGACAGCTACCATTTCAGGTAACACAACGCTCTGTCAGGGTCAAAGCACCATACTCACTGCCACTGGCGGTGTTTCCTACAACTGGAACAACGGTTACACTAGCAACAACATCCCCGTAAGCCAAAGCGGTATCTATACCGTAACAGCCACCAATGCGGAGGGCTGCTCCGCCACAGCAAACGTTACCGTTACAGTGAATCCATTGCCCACGGTAACAATTACCGGCAATAGTACAATCTGCCAAGGCAGTAGTACCACACTGACGGCTACGGGTGCCAATATCTACAATTGGTCCACCGGCGACAATACTGCATCGGTTAGTATCAACGCGTTCGGCATCTACACCGTTACCGGCACTTCTACAGAAGGCTGTAGCAACACCGCCAACGTCACCGTTCTCGTGTCGCAACTGCCACAAATCACCATCACGGGTGAAACGGACATTTGCGCTGGTGAGAGCACGACCCTCACGGCCAATGGCGGCGACATCTACCTCTGGAGTAACGGCAGCACAGATAACACTCTCACGGTCAATCTGGCAGGCATCTATCAAGTCATCGGTTACAATGCCGCTGGCTGTAGCAACATGGCTGATGCGACGGTCAGCGTTTGGCAGCCCGCCACCTCAGAATTCACCGTTGAATGCCCTGACCCATGCTACGAGTGGAACGGAGAATCCTATTGCCAATCCGGCGACTACACCCAGACCTTGCAAACCGTACATGGTTGCGATTCTGTGGTAACACTGCATTTGACCATCACGGTGGGTATCGAGGACCACGATTTTGCCGCGTTCATGACGGTCTATCCGAATCCTACAAACGGCATTGTCAATGTTCAATTCACCAACCACAATTCACCAATCACCCAAATTCACGTGTATGATGTGTATGGGAAATTGGTGGGCGTGCCCGTTGTAGGGGCGAATGATGATTCGCCCCTACAACGGGCAACCGCCCAAATTGATCTATCCCGTTACGCCAACGGCGTGTATTTCATCAAGGCCGTGGCCAATGGCCACGTGATGGAAGTTCGCAAGGTGGTGAAACAATAATCACAAGGGAAGGGAATTGTTAATCTAAACATACAACAACCTTCCCTCCACATTCTGATACCCCATATTGCGCAGTAATGCGCAATATCCGTCTATTTGCTGCTGGTACTGCTCGTGCGGTGCGCCCGTTTTGTAGTCGATGACCACTACCCTGTCGTCTAAAAAAGCCACACGGTCTGGACGATGTTCTCGGTGCGCCTCGTCGAGGATGTTGACCTCATTGAGCACCTTGACACCGGGCGCGAAACAGGGACGTAAGGCCGCATCTTCCATGATGCGATGATAGGCAGCCCGCAGACGGGGCCTCTTCGCCTCTGGCACATCCGCCAGACACTGTTCAAACTCTTCCTCCGACTGCGGGAAGTCGGCCAAGCCGGACAAGAAATCGTGCACGTAAGTGCCTTCGGCGCGCGGGTCGCCCTCCGGCAAGGTAGGCTCAAAGAGCACCTGCACCTGGTCCAGCTCAAAATCGGAAGCGACAATGTCGGGAATGGAATGAGGAACCTCAGACTTCGCCTCTGGCTTCGGATTGCGCCAATTTTGATCACCCAAGTAGAAATAACGAGTATTGTCTTCTTCGTGGAAAAAGGCCAGACCCTCTTGTTGCTGCATATTGTCTGCAACAAACTTTTGGAGATCATTGCCGTAGGAGTTGTTCTCTTTTTCTGACCACTTGGCAATCACGTAGAGCATGTCGCGAGCGCGGGTGTGCGCCACGTAGAGCACATTCAGGTCATCCATCTCCGCGCTGAGCGACTCCGCCTCATAGCGTTCCTCATACGAAGAACCTACGCAACCGGAGCTCAATTCCACGTAGGCCACTGTCCGGCCATCCACCTTGTCCCACACAGGCAAAAGCTGCTTCCGGGGTGCATTGTACGGGAAAACCACCACCGGGTATTCCAACCCCTTGGACTTGTGAATGGTGCTGATCCTGATAGCATCCTGTCCGGCCGGCAGCGACAAAGAGGGCAGCTTGTCCAGTTCCACCTGCTGTTGCCACCATGTCAAGAACTTGGAAAGCTCCCCATTGCGGCTCTGCAAATACTGCCATACCAAATTCTCGAAATCGACCACAAACGGGCTTTGCAGGTGCTCCATGCCATAGTAGCGCATCACGTCTTTTACCAACAGGAACAGAGGCTCGGAAAGCCACTGGTTACGCGGCAAGGGTTTGCCAAATTCTTTCTCCAGCAAGGATTCAAAAACACCTTCCTCTTTCAGAGTGGGCATATATTGTGGCAACATAGTCTCCTTGTCCTGCAAACGGGCCATATAGTAAAGTATGGTGCTCTTGGCCACCTTGTCGTCGGGGTGCAACAGGTAGCGGAGTGTGTAGATGATCAGGTTCACTTCCGCCGAAGCACTGAGGTTCAGCGATTTCTCCGTAATCACATTCCAGCCCATCCGCAACATGATGTCCGCAATATGGGCACATTTGAAATTGTTGCGGCACAGCACGGCAATGTCCCCGTCAGAATACCCGCGCCGGCGGGCATCCATGACCGCCAGCAACACCTCCATGTCCTGCACACCGATCTTCATGTCCTCCACCATGTTTGCCCATACAGAATCCTCAACGGAAAAGTGCGGTTTCAATTCATTCTTTTTCTCCTTGTCTGCATAAAAACAGACTTGCACCTGCCCTTCCTGCTTGTTGAAAACCTTTTGCTTCAAGCCCTCGGCATAATATTTATCCAAGCCTCTCTTCGTGGCATAATATTCAAAAAACTGATTATTGAACTCCACCACACTCTTCAGCGATCGGTAGTTGGTGTCCAAAATCTCCTGATTGTAATGCATTCTGTCCACGAGCCGCAAGTCCGGATCCTCCTGCATTCGGTCATAGTCGAGCAACTTGTAGAAAAGGTCCGCGTCGCCGTTGCGGAAACGGTAGATAGCCTGCTTCACGTCCCCAAAGAGCGACACCTGCCGGTCGAACTGCGACAAGGCGTTATTGATGATGATGGGTTTCAGGTCCTCCCACTGCATCTTGGAGGTGTCTTGGAACTCGTCAATGAAGAAGTTGTCGAACTTCACGCGGTCAAAGAGTGTTTCAAAGCCTTTGCTTTGAATGGTTTCATAGATGAGTGTATTGGATTCACTGAGAATGAAGAAATTGTTCTGCAACTTGATTTCCTCCATCTTCTTTTTCAAATCCATCAACATCAGCACCTTGTCGGCATTTCTGTGGCGGATGACGCTGTCGAGATAGCGTTTGCGCAAATCGTGTTGTGCTGCCGCAACTTTCTCAAAACAGGCCTCCACCTTCGGCCAAAACTCCTCAATACGGGCCAATTCCTCATCTGAAAGTTTGGCTTTGCTGAAAATCTGTCCTCCGGAGCCCGCAATCTCCTCCGTGGATGTTATGTAATATTTTATCGGATCCTTCTGGACATCCTCAAACCAGGTGTTGAATGATCTGCGTTTGAATTTGAGTCCGAGTTTCTCCAACCACACACTCCCTTCCTGGGCGTATGGTTTGATTTTCTCTTTCAAGACAGCCGGAATCTCCTTGATGTTTTTCCTAAGCGACTGGATATATTGCCTGATTTCATCCTGATCGGATTGGGAAAGGATGTTCAGAAACTCCAGGTTTTTCTCAGCGTTATCATACAGGATTACCAAAGCTGCCTTCAGTTCTTTATCCACATCCATCTTGCCGGTATCCTCCATGGCGTTATCCAGCACAAAGATAATTCGACTGGCCAATTCGGTCTCTGCCGAAAGCTCGTTCAGCAGCTGGTCGATGGCCTGCAGGTAAAACTCGTCCATGTCTATCTGGACGGTATAGTTGAGATTGAGGTTGAGTGAAAGCGCGGAGGAGCGAATGACGCGCTGGAAGAAGCTGTCGATAGTGGAGATGGTGAAGCGGGCATAATCGTAAATGATGCGCCGGAGCAGTTCCCGCGACTCCACACGCATGAATTTTTCTATGTCAGGGGTAATCTCATGCGGTTGCAAGTCAAAGAGCTTTCTCACCACCATATTGTAGATGGCGGTAACACTGCCGCCCAGATTCTGGCATTCCTCAAACGCGATAGCGTAGAGGGTTTTCACGATGCGGTCCTTCATCTCGCCGCTGGCGTTGTTGGTGAACGTGATGGCCAGAATACGCTGGTAAAGGTCCAATTGAAACTCTTGGGTGTCCTTCCCGACCTTCCGGCTGTCGAATCTGAAGCAAAGTGCCAAGTAGTCGGCCACCAGGTTGGTGGTTTTGCCAGAGCCAGCAGAAGCGGAATAGGTGGTGAACATGATATAAATTAAAATTCAGAGTTCAGAGTTCAAAATTCAAAGTGCAAAATTATAAAAAATACCCAACCGAAAGGTGAATAATGCATCATATTCCGTATCTTTGCAGCCCTAAAAAGCATCTTATGTTAAAAATCGAAAATCTGCACGTTTCCATCAAAGGAAGAGAAATATTGAAAGGTGTGAACTTGGAAGTTCACGCGGGCGAAGTACACGCCATCATGGGCCCCAACGGCACGGGCAAGAGCACGTTAGCCTCCGTCATTGCCGGCAAGGAGGGTTATGAAGTCACCGAAGGCAACATCTACTACAAAGGCAAGAACCTGATGGATTTGAGCATCGAGGACCGCGCCCGCGAGGGGATCTTCATCGGATTCCAGTATCCTGTGGAGATCCCGGGCGTGAGCATCGCCAACTTCATGCGCACCGCGCTAAACGAAATCCGCCAATACCGCGGCCTCGACCCGCTGAACGGCGCCCAGTTCCTCAAGCTGATGAACGAGAAGAAGAAAGTGGTGGAACTGACCGAGAAACTCAGCAACCGCTCCGTGAACGAGGGCTTTTCCGGCGGCGAGAAGAAACGCAACGAGATTTTCCAGATGGCCATGCTTGAGCCCACGCTTTCCATTCTGGATGAAACGGATTCTGGTCTTGACATTGATGCACTCCGTATCGTGGCCAATGGCGTGAACCAACTCAAGAACCAAGACAACGCCACCATCGTCATCACCCACTACCAGCGACTGCTCGACTATATTGTGCCCGACGTGGTGCACGTGCTGTTCGACGGCAAGATTGTGAAAACCGGCCCGAAAGAGCTGGCCCTGGAGCTGGAGAAACGCGGCTACGACTGGATCAAAGAAGAATACGAACAACATAAACTCAGCTAGATGAAGTCTTTTGCAGAATACACCCAACAGCTGAAAAACTACCGTCTGCAGCTTCAGCCCGACCCGTACCAGCCGGTGGAGGAGTACTTCACCTGCCAGGTGGCCAACATGGGCTCCGTGATGCTGCCGCTGCTCAACGGCTGGTACGTGCACAAAGACTCGCAGCTGACCATCTATCCCGACGGAGTCATCGCCGGCAGCCTGAAAGCCGCTATGGAACAGTACCCCGAGCTGGTAAAGGCAAGCCTGAAACCGCTGGAAGACCACAAGCAAGACGAGCTCACCCTCTCCAACAAAGAGCAGTTCACCGACGGCATCTTCCTGTATGTGCCCGACAACGTCAAGGTAGAGAAGCCCTTCCAGATTGTGTCGCTCGTCAACTCCCGCGAGGACCTGCTGATACAGAACCGCCATCTCATCCATCTCGGACAGAATGCGGAGTTGTCCGTCATCCAGTGTGACGATTCCACCAAATACGGCAAGACCTTTTTGAATGTCGTGACCGCCATCACACTCAACAGGCAGGCCCGACTGCATTATTACAAGACGGAGAACAAAGAGGCTGAGTCCTTGCTGTTCAACCACTTGTATGTCAACCAATGCGCGGAATCCTTCTTCCACTCCAACGCCATCACCTTCAACGCCGGCTATGTGTGCAACGACATCCACGTAAACCTGAACGAGCCGTTTGCCGAGGCACAACTGTACGGTTTGTATCTGGTCGATAAGACGCAACAGTGCGAAAACCGTATCAAGGTGAGCCACAATTGCCCAGACTGTAAGAGTTTCCAACTCTACAAGGGCATCATGGACGACGAGGCCGAAGCCACTTTCCACGGCCATGTGGTAGTGCAACCCGACGCGCAGCGCACCAACGCCTTCCAGACCAACCGCAACCTCCTGCTCACCGACAAGGCCAAAATCAACACCCAGCCGTTTTTGGAGATTTACGCCGATGATGTGCAATGTAGCCACGGTGCCACGGTCGGACAGCTGGACGACGAAGCATTGTACTACCTCCGCACGCGTGGCATCGGGGAGCGCAGCGCCCGCAAGCTGCTGATGTTTGCCTTCGCCAACGAAATCTGCCAGCATGTGGATATCCAGGCGCTGAAAGACCGCCTCAGCGACATGGTGCAACGCCGCCTGAACGGCGAGCTCACCATCTGCGACCAGTGCATGCTCCACAACGCGGACAACGGCGGCCTCATCTTCCCCATCGACCCCACCAAATTGTAAAACACAGCTATGAAAATCAAGCTGATCTGGATCGGCAAAACCGATGGCGATGTCTTCGACACCGCCATCCAGCAATACACACAGAAAATCAAGTTCTATACCGTGTATGAGCCCATCGCCATCCCGTATCTGAAAAACACCAAATCGCTATCGCAGGAAGAGCAGAAGAAAAAAGAAGGTGAACTCATCCTCAAGAAATTAGAGTCTGGCGATTATGTGGTGCTGTTGGACGAGCGCGGCAAAGAATACACATCTGCAAAATTCGCGCAGTTCATCCAGCAGCAGGCCAATACGGGTGCCAAGGCATTGGTGTTCATAATCGGTGGAGCCTACGGGTTTTCGGAGGCGGTATATGCGCGTGGCAATGCCAAATTGGCCTTGTCGCAGCTCACCTTCCCGCACATCATGACGCGGCTGGTCTTTGCCGAGCAATTGTACCGCGCATTCACGATTTTGCACAATGAACCATATCATCATTAATATTTTGGGGATTCCGCCGCAAGCAGCGGAATGGTGGTGAGGGTAATACGAAAAAATGAAAATATGAATTACAACGATATTCGGCATCAATTGCATCAATTGGCGGAGCCCTCCGGCGCAGAGGTCAACACGCAGCGGTTCATCATCGACAGTTTGGCCGCCTTTGAGCCCACGCATATTCACGTTTTCAAGAACAGCAAGAATTTGTTGGCGGTTTACGACTTCGGTCCGGGCGGCGAAACCACTTTGATACGTGGGGATTTTGACGCGGTGCGCGTGCCGGAGACGCTGGATCTTCCGTACGCCTCGCACACGCCGGGCGTAGCGCACAAGTGCGGCCACGACGGCCACGCCACCATCCTATTGGGGCTTGCCGAGCAACTGCATCTGCACCCGCTGGCAAAGGGCCGCGTGTTACTCTTCTTCCAAGCCGCGGAAGAAACGGGCGAAGGTGCCGCGCAGCTGTTGGAGACGGGCATTTTGGAAAAATACAAGCCCGGCAAGGTCTATGCCTTGCACAACATCCCGGGCGAGCCGCTGGGCTGTGTCATCTGCAAAGAGGGCAGTTTCACCTGCTCGGTCGTCAGTTGCGACATAGAGCTGCACGGGCGCACGGCGCACGCGGCGGAGCCATTGAAGGCTGTGAGTCCCTACCCGACCGCCAAGGCCATCACCGACCGGCTGCTGGCCATGAACTGCTATGACATGTCGCGCGACGATTTCCGCCTCCTGACACTGGTGGAGTTCCGAGTGGGTGAGCAGGCCTACGGAGTGGCAGCCGGCCATGGCGTGCTCCGGTTCACCCTGCGTGCCAAAGACGATGACTTGCTCCAGCGCACCAAAGCGGAGCTTCTGCAAGTGGTGGAGCAAGAGACATCCAACACGGAAGGGTTGGGTAACAACATCACATGGCGAGAGTATTTCGCCGCCGCCAAAAACCACAAGGATGCGGTGGAGAGCATTCGAAATGCCGCAGAGCGGTGTGGGTTGGAATATGTGGAAAAGCAAACTCCCTTCTCCTGGGGCGAGGATTTCGGTCTGCTGACGCAGCATTACGATGGCGCATTGTTTGGATTGGGTTCCGGAGATAGCCAGCCTCCTTTGCATCATCAGCTGTTTGATTTTCCGGACGAATTAGTGCCGGTGGGGGTAATGATTTTTTATCAAATTTTGTCGGGAGTGTGAAACGTATTCAGAAAAGTATTGCATTTGCATGCAAATGTAATACAAACAAATACAGCTATGGAACCGACAGCAATCATCAGAAAACCAGTATCTTTCCGCTTTAGAGCAGATTTATTGGAATTATTGAAACGGAATGCAGCGCGTGAAAACAGAACGCTCAACAACTATGTGGAAAGCGTTTTACTGGATGTTTTGTACCACGAACCCAATGCCGCCACCAAAGCCGCCATCGAAGAGGCAATGAATCGTAAAGATTATCCTACAGATGAAGTTTATGGTAGCGTAGAGGACCTTTTTAAAGCACTTGATATAGAATGAAAAAACTATACCCCTCCAGTCAGCATAAAAAAGACTATAAACGATACCGACATAATCCAACCAAGAAAGCAGCACTTCATAATGTCATCCAAAATATTTTATGTATTTTTGCAGCGTTGCTTGCCTGTTTTGATGATTAATGGACTTTACATCATAGTCGGCGGCAACGGAAAGAAGTGAAATTAAAAGTCCTCCCTTACAACACACTATGGATATACTATTTTCTGAAAAACAGCGTGTTAAAAGTGCATTTTTGTTCATCCTCGTTTTCTTGACTTCATTTTTTGTTGGCAATGCCCAGCATATCACGACCAAGGGACCCGAAATCGGAATGGATGACGGAGCCAGGGTTACTGTCTTGGGTGAGGATGACAACAATATTATCTTTTGTGCAGTGGACAAGAGCAATTATGGTGAAGATGACGAATTCTTTGTCACTGTATATGACAAAAAGAACCGTTCCGTTGTTGTTGAGCATGAGTTTGACGAAGACTACGGTTTTTCCACAGCCTTTATGGCAGATGACAAGGTGGTGCTGGTAGGTTCTTCATTCAACAAAAAGAACAAATGTGTGGATTTCTTCCAACACGCATTCCCTGTCATGAACAAAAAGAAAGGTAAAATCGCGCCCAATGTAACGTATTCTGTGCCTGTCGAAAGCACAAGACACAACTTGTCCCGTGTCTTACTTTCTCCTGACGGTCAAACACTCGCCTATCTAACCTACTTAGAGCCATCGAATCAAAGTGTTGAAGAATACACCATCGATGTGATGGTGCGTGGTGTCGATGGACGTGAGATCGTCCATACAAGGGAAAAAGTCAGGGGGAAAAAACCGTATGTCGTGAAGGGATACCTTGCCAATGACGGTACCGTTTATGTGGAAGAGCATTATTATATTGATCAAAAAGAGACTTTACAGTATGTCACGGTTACTACAGACCAACAATACAAGCCCATGCAAATGGAGGAAGATATGGAGGGTATGCACAACATGCATGCAGAATTGCTTGCCGATCAGCGTCTGATGATGTTCGGTGCTGCAAAAGACGGCGTAGGGATGATTGTTTTGGACAATACCGGAGAGGTGGCCAAATTTGGCATTTATGAAGTGGAAATCCCTGATTTGCCGGAGGGAGTCACCTATGACTTCGACTTTTACAATGAGAACAGTCTCGCTTTCAAACCGTATCAGATTTTGTCTTTGCAGGATGGGCGTGTTTTGGTGTTGGCTCACCGACATCGGTACATCCTTTCCTCGTATGGCAACTCGGTCACGGCTTATAATGATCACAAAAATCTCTACCTCTATCTGTTTGACAAAGAGTTGGAACCTTTGACATTTGAAACGCGACCATTCGGCACTCAAAGCATTGGGAACAATCACGAGGATTTGCCTGTCGCGTTCGAATGGGACGGAGGGATAAGGCTGCTGTTTAACGGTCAGGTGTCGAACTACACGGGTGGTCCCAAGCGCGAGTGGAAAGTGCTGTTCGCCCCTAAGTTGAATGAACGTTGTCTGGTCTTGGGCACATTGGATGACGATCTGCATTTTAGTCCCAAAATCATCAGGAATCCTGGCCCGAATGTGCCGTTTACCATGGGTGAATATTTCGAGCAGTTGCTGCAGGTGACTGACGATGCGGTGTATGTCATCAATCACCGCAACAGCGACAACTTCATCGAGGAAATCAGAAAGTGACAAAAGCGCGGCAACCGATTCTTCACCACTAATAGTCTGTCTGTGTTTTGACACCAAACGCATCGTCCATTTCCGCTTTTCTTACTCGAAACACGAAGCCGGACGGTAATTACCATGCATTTTTGGTGCATTTTTTTGGGGGTTGAAAAATGCACGGGGTGAAGATTCTGGAAAATTTGTTCAACTATCCTTCACGGAAAGGAATAGCCAAAAAATTTGGAATCCAATATTCCATCATTTCCGCAGATAGTCTTGTATCTCAAATGTAACAATAAAAGACCCTGTTACACAAACGACAACGAATCATTCGAGCAACTTCCGTTCCTCCTCCGTGAGCACATACCGCTGCGTAGGACTGTTGGGCGAATTGGGCTGAGTCATCACAACCATACACCCTACAGAATATCTGAAAAAGGAGTATCTTTGCGTTTCTTGAAAAGAGACGAGATATGGCATTACCTATCAATAAAGTAGAAATCTTCCACAGGTTGAGGAAAAGTTACGCTGCTGACCGTGGGGACATCATAGATTGATATATCGCTGAATAGGGTTATTTCATTTCTTCGCCAAGTGATGAATCTTCCATATTGCCATCGGATGGCTTTCCACTCGTTCGATGATGGTGGAATCGTCAAAGAGCAAGTTGGGAGTGTAGTGACCGGTATTGAATTCTTCAACAAACCGCTTCTCCTGATCGGAGAAGTCAAGCAATTCCGTCAAGAATGACGATACGACCCACTTGGCTTCTTCAAAATCAAACTTTTCAGATTTCCGAAGCATCGGGATCAGGGTTGCACGAATCTGCGGATATCCTATTGTGTCACAAAAAGAAAGGTCGTACTTCACTTGTGGCATGTCGGAGCCGCCCACGGCCAAATAAAACAACACCATCTTGCGGAGCAAGTCGTGGTCAAAATCCCGTGCCAAACCCCTGTTCATCATCTGGTACACATCGTAAAGGTCCCTGCATGTGTGTCTTTCCACAAAAGCCTTGATTTTGCTGGCGAACAATTCGGTCGGATGGAGTGTCCTGACTGTAAAAGCAGGTAGTTCTGCTATAGTAACGTTAGATTCCACTATTGGCAAAATGTGATTACGCATCATATAGTTTATCTCTATCTTGATGTTGTCACGATTGCCGCCTGCATTAGTGTACATATATACCCACGAATCTAATGAGTGTTGGGTCTTGGTGCCAGGGTGAAGAGCATAACCATTGAGAGACATATACCGTTGGATGGTGTCGGTTATCAACGGTCTCTCTTCCAGCATCTCCTCCCGTGTGCAATGGTGATCGTAATCCAAGTCAATATCCACAGACAGACGCGGCATATCGAATATGGTCAGATTGATGGCTGTTCCTCCTTTCAGAGCCAACTTCTGACTGAGGAGTTCATCTTGGTTGAGGAAAGAGAGAACATCAATCAACCGATACACTTTTTCCAAATTGTCGCGGACAAAACCGGTCTTCTGCGACATCTTTTCCAACTGGAATCTATCAAATATTGACATAACTTCCTTGTTCTAAAAATGTTAAGATATTCTCAGGAGCATAGAGTCCCCATTCCTTATGATAAACATTTCCCTGAGAATCGGGCTGGATGCGGTCAACGCCCTGTGCTCCGTATTGATGGCAGACATCTAAAAGTACTTCTCCATCTTTGAGTTTTTCCACAAAGTGAGACAAGACATATCCGGCTTTCTTGTACAGTGCCCGTTTGTTGTAGGCATCCAGATATCGGACAATCTGGCTCCCGTCAAGGTAAGGGATTGCAATTAGGCACTGGCACAGTTCCTCCAATCCTCCACATCGGTCAATCCGGTCAATGCAGTCAACAACGGTACGGGACAAATCCGTCACCCTTACCAATGCATCCATCGGTGGGGCATTCACACCAATATCAATTTTGGCCGCGCAATACTGGTAGGCCATTCCGTCACATTCAAATCTGTTGAAAAGAGAACCGCTTGCAACGTATGTAATGTAGAACACCTGATGTGCAAAACCATAGTACTCAAAGGCGGAATGATATGCCACACACGCTGTCGGGGTGAGGTGGGATGCAATCTGGAAACGGTTGACCTCCATCGCCTTTGTCCCGAGATTGACCACAGCATATAGGTTCCTGCGGACACGTTTGACGAGTCCCGCTCCCGCATAGCGGTTCAACAGCACCAGAGCAGAATGCTTGTTACCGACAATGGCTCCAGCTTCATCTATAGTGAATATCCTCAACTCGTGGAATTTTTCAAGATAGTTTAGCATATTTAATTTTTTCTGCAAAGGTACACATTTTTGTTTATTTTCAACGCAGTTTTCAAAAAAAATATTTTCTTTAAAAATATACGAGGAGAAAATAATGGGGACGCGCTTCTAACAAAGGTATGGGAACATAAAAAAATAGAGACGCAGCGTATTGCGTCTCTACAATGTTGGCGGACCGGACGAGACTCGAACTCGCGACCCCATGCGTGACAGGCATGTATTCTAACCAAACTGAACTACCGATCCGTTTGTTTTTTCAACGCCGCAAAAATACACTTTTTTTCAATTGCACGATATTTTTGAAAAATATTTTTTTATTCTATATACTATTGATTTTGAGTATTATAGAATAGAACAAGCATTTTTCTCCTCCTTTTTCACATTATCCTATGCGAAAAAAACGAAGCATTTTTCATTTGATTCGCCATTTTCTCCCATTTACCCACTTCTCCTACTTTACCTCATGCACCCATTTCACCTCCTTCACCCACTTCACCTTTCAGTTAGAATCTCCAGGTCAGACCAAAATAGTAGAGGAACGGGAGCTGATAGATCACTTCGTTGGAAATTCTGTTCACATAGAACACATTTCTGTAGTTATAGACATTGGAGAATGAGACGCTCAACTCCAGTGTGTTCCGCTCCCCGATATGGAATTTTTTCTTGGCACCGATATCCAATCTGTGATAACTCGGCAAACGAGCCTGATTGAGATCGGCCAGCATAAAGTACAAATCCTCATTGGCCGTCACGTAGTCATCGTTGATATTGGTGGGCATGTAGTGCGGATAATAGGCCTGCGTCTGCGTGAACGGGAATCCGGAACCGAAGTTCCAACGGGCGTCAATCTGCCATGACCTGCGCTTGCCGAAGGCGTATGACACCAACAGGTTGACATTATGCCGTCTGTCAAAGTGCGGGTTGTACTCTACCACTCCGTCGGTACGCTTCACCCAACCCAACGAATAAACGAGCCACACATAGAAGCCCTTGTTGTCGTACTTCACAGTCACATCGCCACCATACGCGCGACCTTTCTCCCAAATGAACTCATCTTCCGTATCAAACATTTTATAGCGGTTGACAGAAATCAATTGGGAGAAGTTCTTGAAGTATCCCTCCAAGTTGATACTGATTTGTGAAATGGGATCATACTCCATACCCAGGATGACATGCTGTGCCTTTTGGAGACGGCCTTTCATCTTGTCGCCGTCATTGAGCATGTTAGACGCAAGCAGGTCCCCGCTCACAGGTGAGGAAATGAATCCGTTGAACAGATTCACGACATCCTGGTCGGACGTGACCGCCACCAAGTTCTGGGAATAGAGGCCTCCCGCCAGCTTGAGGCGGAGGTTGCGCAGAATGTTGTACTTGATAGCCAACCTGGGTTCAGGAGAGGCTTCGCCCAGAGAATAATAATACTGCAACCGGAAACTCGGCTCCAGCAACAACTTGTTTCTGAAATTGTATTTGAATTTGGCGAAGAACGACATGTCCGTCGTGTGGTCATCAATATCCACCTTGGAGCCAAATTGAGTGAAATAGCTATATTGCGTGTTAAATCCCACAGCTTCAACACCCACGTTCAACACACTTCTTCCTATATAATAGTTGAAGGCCAGGTTGAACGTGAAGCCATCCATGGTACTGCTCTTGGGCTGATACAATTTGTCGTCCAACTCGCACGTGTATTTGGAATAGGCCAACGCACCCGTGATGGTGATGGGCACGTCGCCGGGCACAATCTGGAAGTTTGAGCCCACGCCCCAGTTATTCCAGGAATAAGCCGCAATAGAACTGTAGTTGACTTTGTCGTTGAAATTGAAGCCGAACACATTCAGTTTGGTGCCATTCAACGTGGAGAGCGTCAACTTGCCATACAAATCCCAAAAGCTGAACGGAAGACCGTCTTTGCCCACGTAGGGATAGAAGAATTTGGAAGCTGGTTCAAGATAGGAACCTTTTCCGGAGAGGATGAAACTCAACGCGGTCTTGCGGTTGTCTTTCAGTTTTACCAGCGGACCCTCCAGCAGAATTTGGGACTGGATATTGCTGACGTCCACCTTTCCGGAAATACGTTTTTTGTTACCGTCGCGGGTCTGGATATCCATCACGGAAGAAATTCTGCCGCCGAACTCGGCACCGAAACCGCCGGTATAGACATCCGCGCTGCTCATGATATCCATGTCGAACACAGAGAAGATACCGATGGAGTGGAAGGGGTTGTATATCAGCACGCCGTCCAAGAGCAGCATGTTCTGCACGGGCGTACCGCCGCGCACATACAACTGACCGCCCTGGTCGCCGGTAGAAATCACACCCGGCAACACCTGCAGATACTGGGCGAAGTCGGGTTGGCCGCCGATGGCCGGCATCTTGCTCATATCCTTGGGTGTAACACTGATGACGGAAGTACGCGTCTCCTGTTCCTTGCGCTGTCCCTCGCCTTGAATCTGCACAGCATCCAGCGTGGTGGAAGATGGCTGAAGCGAGTAGCGCTTAGTGATAACCGTATCCTTGCGCACCTTTATCGTATCAATGATGTCATTATAACCCAAAAAAGAGACCTTCACAGCGTAAGTTCCCTTCGGAATCTTATTGATCATGAAAGCACCCTTGGAATCTGACAGCGCGCCGTACGAAGTACCCATCAGCTGGATGGTACAATAAGGCAACACCTCACCGTTGGAATCGTCGTAGGTAAAGCCTTTCAATACTGTATTCTGAGCATAGAGGGATGCCACACAGATGAAAAGTGTGACAAGTATAGCGATTTTCTTCATGCGTCTTAAAATTTGAAGGCGCAAAGATACAAAAAATCAGATAGCTTGCCACCCGATATCTTCGCGGTAAAACAGGCCCGGAGCATCAATGGCACGCACACCATTATAGGCATCTTCACGAGCCTCGCGCAGCGTTGCACCTTTCCCCACTACAAAGAGGACCCGGCCTCCGTTGGAAAGCCATTGTCCCTCTTTTTGCTGGGTTCCCATGTGGAAGACCGTCTGCTTGACCGCTTCCAGGTTTTTAATTTCCAAACCTTTGTCATAAGAGCCCGGATAACCTTTGGCCGCGAGCACAACGCCGAGGAAAGCATCGGGATAGAACTCCGCTTTCGTCTCTTTATGATCCATGAGATCCATGATCACCTCAACCAAATCGCTTTGCATTTTGGGCAGCACCACCTCAGTTTCGGGATCACCAAAACGGGCGTTGAACTCTATCACCTTCGGTCCTTCCTTGGTCAGCATCAGGCCGCCATACAAGACGCCGCAGAAGGGGCAGCCTTCGGTCACCATAGCCTTGGCAGCAGGTTTCATGATATGCTCCACTGCCCATTCCACCTGGTCCTGCGGGATAACGGGCACCGGGGAATAGGCACCCATGCCGCCGGTGTTCGGGCCCTTGTCGCCGTCGTATGCCCGCTTGTGGTCCTGGGCAATGGCCAATGGCACGACCTGTTCGCCGTTCACCAGCGTCAACAGTGAGAATTCAGGGCCTTGCAAAAACTCTTCCATCACCACCTTGCCTTTGCCGAAACGGTTGTCGAGCAGCATATCTTTGAGCGCGGCATCGGCCTCCTCTGTGGTCATGGCCACCACCACGCCCTTGCCGGCAGCCAATCCGTCGTACTTGATCACGATGGGTGCACCGACCTCCGAAAGATAGTCTTTGGCCTCCTCATAATCCTCAAAGGTGCGGTATGCGGCCGTGGGAATCGCGTATTTCTCCATCAGTTCCTTGGCAAACTGCTTGCTGCCCTCAATGCGGGCGGCAGCCTTTGTGGGCGCGAATATGCGCAAGCCCGCCTTCTGGAATTCGTCGGCGATACCGTTCATCAGGGCAGCCTCCGGCCCGACGATGGTCAGGTCCACGCGATGCTCCAGGGCAAAGGCGAGCAAAGCATTTGTATCGTTTTCATCCACCGCCACCCGATGCACGGGTACATTGCAAGTGTTGTTCAACAGCAGCATTCCCTCGTTGCCGGGAGCTATAAACAGTTCGGACACCTTAGAGGACTGAGCCACTTTCCAAGCGATGGCGTGTTCACGGCCGCCACGACCGACAATCAGTATTTTCATTCCTAATTTTTAGTTATAACATATCCATGATAACGGGTCATCACCTCATTCACATAATTAAGAGTATGCTTACCCGGGTAATAACCGCATTTCACGACAGGATCAGTATAGTAATCTTTGTGGGATTTCAGCGCAAGGTACTTGGCCACCTCAGGCCAATGGGTGTAATCACCGCCATGCTTCTTGCACAAGGCCTGTGCATCCAAGACATGGCCAGGGCCGGAATTGTAGGAACCGGCCACAAAATAGTAAATATCGGTAGTATCCACCTTGTTGGCAAAAATCTTGTACAGATAGGAGATATAGCGAGCTCCGGCCCACAGTTGTTCCTCCACGGAAGAGGTGTCGGTAATACCGTAGCGCGCGGCGGTGGCCGGCATCATCTGCATGATACCGAAACTGCCGCCCATACCCAGCAGGTCGGAGACAAAATGGGATTCCTGCCAGACGATAGACGACATGAAACGCCAGTCTATGTGGTATCGGGCACAGGCCGCTTGCATGCACTTGTCATACGAAGAAATGTTGTTGCGTCTGGCACCAAACGAGCGCTGGATCACATACGAGTGCGCCGACAGGTATTTCTCGCATAGTTTCTGATACTGCTTTGTCGTCACAAACTCCTTCATCCATTCATTGATGTCGCGGTTGAGTGAATCACGGGAGTTATGAAGCACCCACGTACGCGGGAAATTCTCCCCCACCCTCGGGCCCAAGGACAATGACTTGTAAAAAGGCAGCAGCGTGATGGCCTCATTGTAATTGCATACAATAAAATCCACCTTTTTGTCTTCCAGCATATCAAAGAGGTCCTCCATTTCCACGCCCTCGTCTTCGTGCAGTTTCCATTTGGTCGTATCCCCCAAAATGGAAAAATCCACAGGATGCATATAGTTCTCAGGCGCGTGCACCACGTGTATCGTATCGTCATCCAAAGCTGTTTTCTTCCTTGTAATCAGCACAGGATAAGTATAGGAATGCGGCTCGGATTCAGAAATGTACCAGGGTATGAAATTCGATTTATCAAAATCATATCCCACAATGTCGTATTCCCCGCTAAACGATTTCAGAAAAATCTGTTTGGGGTCTGGTTCAATGGAAATAGAGACTGGACGGTTCAGGTCTGCTCCCAATTGGCGAATCAGATCATATTGGAATCCGATGACAGAACCTTGATAGACGAAATAATCCGCCGCATGATAGAAGATGAGGGCCTTGATAGTATCGCCGTGCCCTACAAGCTGGGGCGTCTTCTTTTCCTTATTATTCATCAAAGACAACGGTTGTATTCTGTCATGTGTGAACAATATGACAACCAAGGCGATGACGGCGACGGCAATAAAAATATAACTAACGTGTTTCCGTTTCAAAATAATGTTTTTAGCATTATTTCATCAACTTCATCAGCGAGCGAGGGCAGTGATAGCAGATAACAGGAGTAATGCAAATAAAACTATCGAATTAGAATCTTATTGAGATAAGCTTTGGCTTCGGCGGGTTTGTTGTCGCTAAATTTCTTCTGATTAACAAAATTGTCCTCCTCAACCTTGACTTCAATCGTGTCACGATACACCCAACGGGACAAGCTGTCCTCACTGAGGATAGTATCGGTGGACAACACCACTCTGAGCAAAGCGGGATACCGGAGTCCCTTGAACTCGGCCACACCCTTGGTGATTTTGCCTTCAATGTTTGCTATCGTGGGATCGCAATAATTGTATCTTGCATTTACGGAGTCATACAAGAGATACTTACTGGTATCAATATAGAAATAGCCCTTGTCTTTGTCGGTGATCAAAGAGTCCGTACCCTCATAATAGCAGGTGATCTTGAATCCCAGAGGTTGTTCTTTTTGGCATTGGACAAAACATATCACCATGAACATGGCGACAATAACCGGTGTTAAAAATCCAAACTTTTTCATATTAATATGATTTAGGGGCGGCAAAGATAATAAAAAATTATTGTGACAGCATCAAATTAATGGAAACTCCCACTTCAAAATTCATGTTATTGTATTGATTGAGCACTTTCGGACGGTTAATAGTATGGTCGTAGAAGAACTTGATTCCCACCATTTGGCTGAACTGGTATTCGGCGGCGACATTGATTGTGGCGGTCAACATGCCGGAGGTAACCTGATCCACTTCCTCCTGAATCTTGCGGAGCATGGTCTCGTTACTCTTGATACCGACACCGGCGGTTACGTTCAGGTCGCTGACAAACTGGCGCTTCATACCGGAAAACACCAATCCCAACTTCAAATCCTTGAACCGATATCCGCCCGACACGGTCAATTCCTTGGCAGAGGACTCCGTAATCTGGTTATTGGCAAAACTCAAAGCCACGTTACGGGATTGCTTATACTCCACCTTCAACAGCATACTGTTTTTCAGCGTCATGTCAAAGCCGATCAGCGGACCGAACTGCTCGGACAAGGCTACCTGATTGAGCTCGTATTCCGGCATCATATCACCCAGATTATTCCGGACGGCACCACCCTCTTCACGAGGCCTATAGGAAACATTGGTGGCATAACCGCCCACCTGGTAGGTACAGGTATAGTTATGCGTAATAGACAAGCTCTGGAACACTTTGTCCACACCTTTGATCTTGGAAAAACCGTTGTAATTGATGCGCCAGTTCGGCAGCGGGATCTTCAAGAACGGACCGGAGAGCTTCATGTTATCGGCATTCTTACCCATATAAGATACGAAGAATGCGTTCATGAGCACATCTTGCGACACGCCGCTGTATCCGTCTGGGAATCCGGTTTCAGGATCGATTTCACCAGTAGTGCGGTCGTCCTCCGCCGCCAGCCTGTTGGCCATCGTCAAACGAACATCCTTGAATTCTTCAAACAATTTATCATAATCGCCAAAGAAAGTTTTCAAACCGCAATACGACATGCTGAAAGAGCCATTGCGCTGCGGCGTATAGTGCGAAATGTTGCCGGCCTCGTCCACATGGAAATACTCGGAGAAATTCTGCGTAAAGTTACGGTTGGCAGACACATCGATACGGAAGTTCTTGAAAGGCTCCACAGAGGCTCGGATGCTCAAGACCTCGTTATAGGTTCTCTGGTAAGCACTGTTCATGAGCGAATCGGTGGTGAGCCAGTGGCCCTGCGCGCCCATTGCTTGTACGTCAGGCTGCCCGCCGAACACAAACAGGAATCCGGGAGAACGGTCAGCAAAGTCAATGCCAAACATATTCGGCTTGCCCATGTAACCCGGCAACACGGTTCCGCTGCCTCGTGAGTAGTTGGCGGATACATTACGCAACATCATCATAAAACGCAAGGTTCCATCCAAGATGATTTTGCCGTAATTCGGTTTTTCTTTCAAGGAATCCTGGGGAGTTTCTCCGTCCTCTTCGGAATTTTTATCCTTGCTCCGTCCTGCATTCCTGTCCCCTCTGACATTCATCGGATTGTTGCTTCCTTGATTCACCTTCTTCAAATAGGGAATGGTGTTGTACAGGGTCACGAAATTGACGGATGCATTGCCCTGGATACTGTTGGAGTTCTGGATGGTATTACCCAGATAGGCTAACGACAGAGCGGACGCAGTGTAAGTGAAACTGGAGTTGTAACGCACGCTCGCGGTAATCCATTTGAACAACGGAATCTTGTTGATCGGAATCTGATAGGTGCCGGCAAAATTCTGGCGGAAGTCGGTCATACGGCCACCACGGCCCAGACAATGCCATACGGAATCCTTCTCCGTGCGGGTATCAATCAGTCCGTCCGGTTCATCAATACGGGCGGAAGCAGTGGCTCGATATTCGAGTTTCAGGCTCTGGAAGATGTCCCAATTCACAGTATAGTTGCGCGACCAGTCGAAAGACTTCACGAAGCTGGTATCCACAATGATGTTACCCCTGCTCTTCGGACGGTACTTGAACTCCTGCATCTCTCGGTGCAAGCTGGTACGGATGGTCACGTTCTTCGGCATCGGGGTGATGTTGAAATCGCGAATAATCTGCAACCATTTCGACTTCATCCATTTCACCTTGGAGAACGGACGATAGTTCTTGGGGTTGGTGCTGAAGGTATAGCCGATCTCTCCATTATGGATATATTCGTTGTTCATCTCAAGGTCTTCATCGCGCTGCACCAACTCGGAATAGGAATATGAGAAGTCAAGGTTTTCAATGTCCCACGGGCGCATCTTCAGCTTGCCACCTTCCAGATTACGTTCCTTGCGAACGTTCATCAAGTTGACATTCTGACGTTGCGTGAAGACATTTGTGAGACGGCGGATGGAGTCGCGCTCGCCGATAGTCTCGTAGGTAGCCAGATCGTCCTTCAGCTTCACATCGGGGTTCAGCGGATTGTACTCGGGCTGGCTCACACCCAGAGAGTAGTCATAATGCAACGGGATCTTGATGTTCCATTTCTGCGGGAACAAGATTTTGCCTCCGTCGATATTGGTAGCTATGTCTAAATTGTACTTGGTCTCCATGGAGCGTTCGGTCACCGATTGCTCAATACTGCCGAAACCGGGTGTAGAGTACGTACCCGACACAGACAAGTCGCCCACATCGGCAAGATTCACACGGGCCCGCATCGTGGCAGCAAAGCCCTGCTTGTCGTCAAAACCGCAGAGACGCAATTCGTTGATCCACAACTCCACTGATTTCGGCAACATATCGTCATCGTCGTGTTGTGACTTTTTCTTGGGGTTGCGGACACCAATCATGATCGTGGTAACTTCACCCAGGTTCGGCACGCCCACCACGGTCATCTTGTTGCCATTGTCCAAGATTTTGGAGTAGGGCACCTGATTGCTCTGCCACGTACCTCTTCGCACTTCCACGTTACGACGCTGTTTCAAAGCCACCAGAGAATCCAGATAGACGAACATGCGGTTAGCCTCAGGCCAGATGGCGTTGGTGTCCTTGCCCACCGACCACGGTGTGATGTCAACGGGCATCTCATACTCGTAGTAGTTCTCGGTGTAGTCCGAACCCAAACGGATGAAGCAGGTCACATCGCCTTTCTTCAGGTCACCGGAGCTGAACACATCCTCTGCATGGACAAACATGCGCAGGTTGTTGAACTGGCGAAGGTCGTAACTGGTGCTCTTATAGACGGCACGCGCATCGCCATCAGGCAGGTCAACTGCTTTCATGGACAGGGCCTGCTCGTTGATTTCATAAAGGGTAAGTCCGTTCAACTGCTCACGCTCAATGCCAGGAGGCAGCACATAAGGAATTGGGGTACGGTTGGCATTCTCTTCATAGCTGACCGTTCCCACATAGAAAGAGCCTTCGCCGTCACCTTGCGTGGGCAAATAATCACCCTGTTCCTGCAAACTGAGGTTATAGGTTCTCCAATCGCCGCGCACCAACTCAAAGGTGGCGAAACGGCAGATAATCGGTTCCTCAAAGTCGCGCATAAAGACACGCATGAAGCGGATGGAGTTGTAGCCCGTCATCCCGTTCACCACCTTGTCGGGGTTATGAATAGGAATACGGAACTGATACCATCGGGTAGTCGGCCGGGTGCCGTCGGGCAGGATGTCGGGCACCGCCTCATACACATCATTGATGTAGTTTTCTCCCACCACCATGTGCTGCGGGGAGAGGTCAATCACATACTGATAATACTTCTCATCCTCACTCAACGTGTTGTCGTTGTTCATATCCTCCAAGTTCGGAATCTGCGTGGCCTGAGTCGGATAGGATTCAGGACTCTGGGAATCGGCAGGAGAGTTGCCATCGGCATTGTTGAAGAACTTGTAGCGCTCCACTACCTTCAGGTCCGCGTTGTCATAATCGGTGCCTCTGAAATAATGGTAATTGTCGGCAGACGGGTCCTCGTATGCTTTCTGGTATGCGGTAGATGCCGTACCGAAATGGTTGGAGAGCAAATGCAGATAGGTTTCATCAAAATGCTCGCGCTCACGAGAATCCTGCAAGCCGTCGAAGCCCACATCCTGATACTGCCGCGCATTCTCATCCTGATCAAAGGCGTTGACAATCAACTGGGTTGTCGGCACGCGTCCCCAGACTGTAAACTCCACGTTCTCATCAGAGCCGTCGGCGGGCAGTCCATTCTCGAAGAACTTCACACCGTCACGCAAGATATCCTCGGAGATATCACCCAAGTTGAAATAGAGCTTACCGCCAGTGTGGTTGGGGTTTTCAATGAAAGGATCCATCATCCAGAACTCGATATACTCATAGTTGGATGATTCGAAGTCTGTGTTATCGAACTTGCGCATGATACCGCCCCAACGTGTCTTCGGATCGCGCAAGGTTCCGTCGTCATTCAAGCCCTTTGAAAATCCTTCCAGACCAGCCACATCATAGTTGTAGGGTCCTCTCTCCAATGGATAATAAGCCATGTTGAAGACCGTCATTTGCGTGGAAAGGGCTGTGGTACCGGAGTTCTGTTTGTAGGGGAACAGCTCGGGCTCATACACGGCACGTGCATAAGGCCGCGAGAGGTCCTCCGGAGTCAGGTTTTTCGGAGTGGCATTGTTTCTGTTGTAGAATATCGGATCGATAATGTACCATGACATCAAAGCCCTGTTGTAGCCATACGCCAGTTTTCTACGGGCATTGTCCGCCATAGAGGTAGGCTGCGCCTCAGGGAAGAGATCGGGCTGGCCTTGCGGGGTGGACGCCAGCACCCAACTGGACATGGTGGTCAGGTCAATAGTGGATTTCGACGCTTCAAAGTCGTCAATATAGGTCGTTCCTTGCTTGCCGATTGCCTTGGAATGGCCCGGCACAAAATGGGCGAACTCACCCTCCAAGTTCAAGAAAGACTGGGTGGTTGTGCTGTGGAATGTGATTTTGTCAATTGCTTTCGTAATAAAAGGCAACTCCGTCTTATAGGCAAAATTCATGCCCCACAGCAGGTTGTTAATCGGCTCATCACCGTAATTCACTTTATTGGTAATCGGACGCTCGCGCAAATTCAAAAGAGTGGCCCCCACCGTAAAGTCCCTGGAAAACATGTAATCGAAATTCACTCCGAACATGGTCTGGTCGGTGGCCCCGAAATCATTATCGTTCTCCACACTGATGGAGATGGGCGTACCGGAGTTGAGAATACCCTGATTGATAATGGTCACAGTACCCATGTCATAGTTAACCGTGAAATCCACATTCTCGGTCAGTTGGATACCGCCGGCGGTGACTTTCACGGAGCCCTGCGCCACATTGGTGGTGTTGAAATGGTATTCTGAACCATACGAGGAACGGTAGCTTCCTTCCAGATAATACTTGTTCTTGTTGGTAATCTGCTGGGCTAACGTCTTGGTGAGCGTGTACAACGAGTCAAACGCATACATATTGGCCAACTCTGCCTCGTCTTCATCAAAGATAGCGCGCAAATCCTTGCCGAAAGGCTCGATGGTGGGGAAGAAAATCCTACCATTGGCGGCATTGATGGTTCCTCCTGTGGTCTGTGCGCCATCCAAAAAGTCGAAGATACCATCCGGATAGGGATCCTGCTGCTGGTTCAGTCGGTCAAGACCCATCAGTTTGATGAGGGAAATACCTTTATTCTTGCCTTGTGTGAAGAAACCGTTGGCAATACCATCGGCGTCACCGGTATATAGCACATTCAATCTGAATTTTTCAGAAGAGACCTGATAGGCGGACAGGTTATACACGTTCTTCATCATCAACTTCCACAACGGGGATTTGGTGTTCAGGTTGGTGCTCTTGAGCAACTTGACACGAAGACAGTTTGGTGCGGAAACCTCGTTGGAGAACTCACCCACTTGATACACGGTCGTATCGCCGATGACCGTATATTGGAATGCCACAGCCAGAACCTGGTCTGAGCTCAACGCGGAGTTCAGAGAGATGAAACCCAACTTGGAATTGAACGTGTATTCGGATGATGCCAGCAGTCGCGCACTCTCCACTTTCTCGTAGTTGGTACCCGCATTCATACCCAACGAATGCATGTTGTTGCTTACCGTAGAGATATTCCGGATCATGGAAGTATCCACAAAAGAGGTCAAATTGTTGATCTGGTTGTCGGGATACTGGCCTCCGCTGTACATGGGGTTGTATGACAAAGCACCGAATTCCGGATCTGCTTCTCCCAAGTCGGTGAAAGCCACGATGTTTCGGTTGTTGGTCGTGGCCGCGCCCACCGTAGTGCGCCATACTTCAATCTTGGTAATCACAATAGGAGACCCCACCAACGGAAGAGTGCTCAGGTATTCGTTGTAATGGTCGCGGAAGAACTGCCCCAAGAAGAAGTGCTTGTTCTCTTCATACTCATCAGCCCTGAAGTAGAAATCATTTTCCTCGGCGCCACCGGTGATGGTGATAGTTTCCGAAGTGCTGTTTTTCTGTGAAGCCACTGCCGTCACCATCAAGTTGCCGAACTTCAACTGCGTTTTCACACCGAAGAGGCTCTGACTACCCGTAATCAACGTACTGTTGAGCGGAAGAGTGACATTACCGAACTCGATAAGCTGAAGAATGTCATCCTCCTTGCCGGCATATTTCAGCTTGATTTTATCCATATTGTTGTCCAAGGTCAACTGGTCGGTGGTATAGTTGAGATTGAACTCTATCTTGTCGCCGATCTTCGCAATGAGGTTGAGTTGGATATCCTGATCGAAAAGGAAAGAGGGCGTACGCCGTTGTTTTACCGGAATGGAGTAGTTGTCAGTCTGGACGTACTTGAAGCCGAATTTCAGCTCCACATTACCGGAAGGGCGTATGTCAATGGTGTTGCTGCCGAAGATACTTTCGAAAATATCACCGCCAACATGCAATTCGGGGATCAATCCCCCCCCCCTTCGGTTGCCGCCCTTATAGCTGCTGCTGTGATTATGCCAATAGTCATTGATACTCTTCCGCAAATCGTAATCAATGTACTCATTCACATCCATATAGGCTCCCGGACCGAAGGGTGTGTTACCCGTCATGTACTGGAAGTTATAGGTATTGGTATTGGGGTCATATTCGATGACTGTGCCCATCCCCGGCGGGTTGTGCAGGGAGAACGGGCTGGTGAAGGATTGATTCAAGGGATTGTTGTCGGGTTGCGGCACCAAGGGCGGGTCGGTGTCCGGCGGCATCAGATTGGTGGCAGGCCAGCTGTAGTCCGGCATGGGTGTAGCGCGATACACCTCAGCCGACAGCGTTTGTATGCCCGCGACACACCACGCCATCACGATAACAAGAATATATATAAAGTGTTTTATCTTTATAGCTTTCAATTGACTTTCAGTACTATAGTAGTTTTAATGCTCGTTTGATGAGCTCCTCCACTGTTAAATTTATCCCTTCCGCCTTGATGATTTTGTCTAGCACCGACTCCGCGCCGGCCTTGGCAAATCCCAAAGCAATTAAGGCAGATAACGCTTCATATTTATTATTATTGTACGTGACAGAAATTTTTGCTGCACCTGACAAATCCGCCTTCTTGGCTTTGTCTTTCAGCTCAACGATAACACGTTGCGCGGTCTTGGCTCCGATGCCCTTGATGGACTGTATGGCCCTGACATCTTCCGTGGCGATAGCGTTCAGGACCTCGCCCACACTCATGGACGACAGGATCAGGCGTGCGGTGTTCGGGCCGATGCCATTCACAGTAATCAGAAGTTTGAAAAGCTCGCGCTCCTCCTCTTCCATGAATCCGTACAGGATGTTTGCATCCTCCTTCACGATGTAATAAGTGAGCAATTTCACCTCCTCGCCCACATCTTGGAGCGCGGAGAAAGTGGCTAATGATATGTTGATATTGAACCCGATGCCGCCAGCCGTCTCCACGACCACGCACGCAGGATTCTTCTCCACTAATATTCCTTTAATGTAGCTTATCATAGGTCGGTTTTTACGGGGTGCAAAAATACTAAAAAAACAAAGATGGGGTTAACGTTGGAGTTTCCGCTCAGCGCTGTCGCGTTTCGCGGAATGGTGTGTGCGTGCGGGCAGGCCGTCAGGCCTGCAGGGTTCGGTAGCCGGGGATGTCAATCCCCGGGAATGGCGGGCACGTGTGTGTGGTCGCGGCGCGAGTGTGGTGTGCGCCGTAGCATGACACGTGCCGCCGCGAAAAGGATGCCCGTGATAGCGGAGAATTTGACGAGGACGATATAGAGGAAAGAGTTCTGGCTCGTTGTAATTGTTGTTGGTTTACAACTCGTATTTGATGTGGAATAATGATTCTATATTATATAGTAACAAAGTAAACAACTATCATTAAGGAAGTATGTTGCATCTTTATTCGGAGCATTCTACATTATAAAACCAATATTCATTGTATTTTTTGTAGTATTGCAATTCACACTCATCCAATGAACTAGTTGACGATAGTTTTAAATAACTATAAGTACATCGATCTTTCCACCTGAATGAAAACCAAACATTTCTTTTGGAGTCAACAGATAGTGCCATGACATCAAGATTATCAAACAAATTTAGAAGACGTTCCAATTTTTTTTTATCTTTTTCGTTAAAAACTATACTATGTATGTTTTGAACATTGTATGTGGTTATAGACTTAATCTTATTTGAAAGAAAGTTTCTTTTTACAAGATATGACGTATCATGAAACTGTACAATATATACAGGTGGCCTGAAAGAAATCTTCACGTCAACAAACTCAGAAAAATCTGTGTTTTGTATAGATTCAAATTTTTCTTGTGGAGTATTATAACGAGAACACCCGCTGAAAACAAGAATAGAACAAATTATAAAAAAAATGTTTTTCATTTATTCCGATACTGTCTATAATTATTATTAGTAGAATGAAAAATTCCTTTTTTTATTGAAAGTTGATCGTCCTGAGAATCTAATTGTGGTTTGTATCCATTTCTACTAGGGCTCAAGAGACTATTTGCATGTGCCCCGCTTTGTAAAGTTGCATAATTAAAGCCCACAACATAACCTGTCATTCCCCATAGATAATTTCCAAAATTCATATAATTGTGTGCTGTTTGATCGCCTTCAGGTAGAAATAGGCAATTGGATTTCATTGTAGACGGGTCGAAATTTGCGTCTGGATAGTATTTTGATAAACTTGAAAAAGAATAATCAAAAGATCCTCCTCCTGTACTTGCTTTGACAAAACCTATTTTCCCTACTTCAAATGCGCCTTGATTTCGTAAAATAGATACCATTTCTTCATCACGAACAAAAATAAGTTCAGTTATTATTCCATCTCTGATATCCTTAGCATCATTCACGGGGTCAGCAAAGTAAAATTTCCTCCCTTCCCAATATTCATGTTTATCCTCCCCATATCCTGTTGATTTTGTATGACCATATGACCCATATTGACCAGCTTGATTTATATCATACATTCCTATATATTCGCCCGTATTTCTATTAAATCTATATGTCGTATCACCCTTTTTATCATTGAAAGCAAGAGGGCTATTTACAAAACAGCTATAGGGGCTCAACGTAGGAGCGTATTTGGGATCCACATTCCATCTTCTTGCCAGACGAGAATCGTACTGCCAGAATTCCGCACTGTAACTCGCCCCGTCTCCATACACCTCATTGTCAGCCTCTTGGCCGTTGAAAAGGTTGCGATAATGCGGAATGTCGGAACCGGAAGAGAGGTGCTGGTATGTTGAGGTCGGTTTCATGGGGCGAAGATAAGAATTATTTAGAATGAGAAGACAACTTTGAATTTTTATTATTCATCATTTGACGTCAGTAATGGCAACGTGAGTAAAAAACCACAAACTAAAGAAAAAACTATTATTTCAGGTAAGTGATCAAAAACATATTGCCACGTATTAGGTGTGGGTCTATAATAGGTTGGCCTTCGCCCCTGTCCTACTGTTCCAGTTTTATAATTTATAACAGAAAGGACAAAAAATAATACAAAAGAATAATAATAGTATTTAATAAAACGATTAATCTTGTTTCTCCGTTGATTTCGTATTATTGGATTTTGCATTATCTTTGATGTTTTGAGGTATTTTATTGGTGTTGAGATTTTGTTTATCATCAATATGGTCTTGTTTTTATCCCATACATCAAACATGAACTGAGACAATAGGCTATATGTACTTATAGTAGGGTCAGGAAAACTGATGTCTGGAGGCCATCCCTGTTTATATCCTACATAACCTAAGCCTATTCCAATTGCTCTTTTTCCAAAAGGGTTATTGTACATTTTGAGTCCTATTGAAAACAAAGCATCGCTACCGCTCATCATATAAGGCAAAGTTTGTGTCGCTAAGTGTTCTGCAGATGAAAAAGAAAATACAGTAAATATCCCTGTAGCGGTGGCTTGCAGTACCTTGTCTGTTCGAAGATTATTGGCAAAGGGTCCCGCTGTCTCCTCCCACCATTTTTCATAATCCGACTTTGCGGGGCGAATTTCACCGACATAGGGGAGGTGTTGTTGGGTGGTCACTTTGAACAGAGGCCTTTTCAATTCAACTTCCGGCAGTGCCTTTGATGATACATATGTGGATTGTCTTGCATTGAAATAGGTATGGACGACTCCGCCTTCCATATTCCCTTGTGTGTTTTCTATCCCTTCCAATCCGTCCATGTCAATGAGCAACACTGGCGAGCAACTGGCGAACTGGAATGGTGTCAGCATAGGGTAATCCTTTGTCAGCGGATCAACGCCCCAGAATCTTCCTATGCGGGTGTCGTACATTCTAAAACCGTAGTTTTGAAAACCGCCTTCTCCATACACCTCATTATCAGCCTCTTGGCCGTTGAAGAGGTTGCGATAATGGGGGATATGGCGACTCGGGAATTTTGACTTGTATGTGGAGGTGTGGATCATGGCGCGAAGATAGGGTTTTCAGGATGGGGACGACCATCAATTGGCTTTACAATTCGATGGTTCACCTTTTTTACTTGTTAATACGATATCCAGACGAGAAAGAATCGCTTTGATTTCAACTATGGAGCTTAGAGGAAAATAGGTGGTGATAAAAGCATCATTAATCATAGGTATCTGGTTGGCTACAGAAAGAACGGTGCAATTCGATATTTGAGATTTTTCTAGTTGATATTTCAATCCTTCACACACTAAATCAGAATAAGCCCAATTTCTGTCATCGGAAAGAATAAATTCGTTGACATAAATGCAAGTTTCGAAATCTATTCCTTTTAAAAAATTCACTAACGAGTCCATTTGCTCCGAAGGCATAAATTTTCCACTAAAGTAAGAGGGTGGTGTATTTATTACAACAACATCGCCGACTTTCAGTTGAGATTTATCTGAGGGTATGCCATAATACAATCTTTGGGCATAACACTCATGTAATATACACAATTGGAGTGTTATAATAATAACAGTTATTATATGTGCAAAATTAGATTTCATGGCTGCTTTGAAAGAATGGTTTTGATGGCTTTATTGTGAAAGTCAGAGGTGAAATCTGTTATTGTAGGATTTAATGTTGTAGCAGAATGTTCACCAGTAACAATAAATCCCCATTTTATGGATAATTCTTTATGATTGTTGAGAAGTAATGAAGATTGCATAATCATGGACACTTCATAGAGTGAACCATCGTTTAGTTTCCGAATTGGCATGTCTTCGAGTCTAAAAGAAGGCGGAATACAAAAATAAGCCGCATTAGAAATGTTGCTTTTATCAGCAACCCCTCCTCCATCTAATCTTTCTGATGCAATATTCGAAAGTGGAAGGGCCGTGTAAGCATCACCAGAATGTACATCAGGCAGATTAGAGGAATATGTCTGCATCCATCCGCCTCGTGCTGCTTCATCTGCTGGTACAAAAGAAATATCAATCCAAACAGAAGCATATCCGTCTCGAACCTCTTTAGCACCTCCGAAATGATTCATTATTAATTTGCCATTTCCATTTGGCAATATATAACTTTTATAATCATCAATATCACTCACATATTGAAAGCCAGCTTTATTTGCGTAGTTCACATTGAAATCCTCAAGGCTATTTGTATGTTCATCCCAAAAGACATTACCATCAGCATCTTTCACCCAACCAATATCCGCTCCGAACCTATCCGCAAACCGCACTGAATTCCCCGCGAAGCACGCATACGGACTCTCATACTCCTTGAAAACAGGGTCCACGTTCCATCTCCTCCCCAGTCGGCTGTCGTACTGCCAAAATTTCGCACTGTAACTCGCCCCGCTTCCATACACCTCATTATCAGCCTCTTGGCCGTTGAAAAGGTTGCGATAATGCGGAATATCGTAACTTGTGCTAATATATTGTTCTTCAAGCATATACAAAATCAACAAAGAATAATTGTTCTATAACCACTAACACCTGTTTCAGGTTTTCGGCTTCAAAAATACATTATTTTTCCCAACCGTCATCCTACCAGGTTACCACTTCATTAATGATTTTGCGTTGTTCTCCCGCCGTCATCCTAAGGTAGATTCTGGTGGTTTCTATACTTTCATGCCCCATTAAATCCGCAAGAAGGGCAATGTCGTTATACTTTTCCAAGAAATTCTTTGCAAAACGGTGCCTGAAGGAATGCGGATACACTATCGCCTCATCTATCTTGTATTTTTTTGCCTGTTTTTTCATTGCAGAGACTATCCCAACCCTGCTGATCCGGTCTCCGGCTTTATTGAAAAACGCAAAGCCGGTCTCAACATGTTGGCTTTCCAACCACGACAGGAACTCTTCGCACAGCTTCTGGGGAATGTATATCCTGCGTATCTTGCCTCCTTTTGATAATATTCTAACACTGAGCATGTTGACTCCTTTCATCGCACATTCACCCTTTTTTCGCGGCGGCTCGTGCCGTGCTCCGGCGCACATCACACTCGCGCCGCGACCTCACACACGTGTCCACCATCCCCGGGGATTGACATCCCCGGCTACCGAGCCCTGCAGGCCTAGCGGCCTGCCACCCACCCACCATTCCGCGAAACGCGACAGCGTTGAGCGGAACCCCCAACGTTAACCGTGTCGCTTCACAGCGGCGGAACCTCCAAGCATAACACCATGTCATATAGGATTATTTTGTATTTTCGCAGCGAAATGAGTACCATCCGAACATATAGCCCAACATATCACCCGCGCACC
>Ga0265298_10000731_pt1 | contig 47965 bp, 42 predicted proteins | sample AusTroGonzalo_MG_3_FD_193486 | JGI IMG/M metagenome (GOLD analysis project Ga0265298, IMG submission 193486) | Bovine rumen microbial communities from tropical cattle in Woodstock, Queensland, Australia - Gonzalo_01 | ecosystem: Host-associated > Mammals > Digestive system > Stomach > Rumen ...
GGCCGAAAGAGCCGATGGAAGACGGGGTGAACACGGCCACACCCTTCTCTCGGGCCACTTCCAGAATATTAAGCAGGCCGTTCATCTGGATGTCCCAGGCCAGGAGGGGCTTCCGCTCCGCCACGGCCGAAAGGAGGGCGGCCAGGTTATAGATGGTGTCTATCTTGTACTGCTCCACGATGGCGGCCAGACCGGCGGCATCCCGCACATCGGCCAGGGCGCTGGGACCGCTTTCCAGCAATTCACCTTTGGGCTCCGCACCGGGAATGTAGCCCGCGACAACCGTGCTGCCGGGAATCTCCCGACGGATCTTCATCGTTAGTTCGGAACCAATCTGTCCGGTAGAGCCTATAACAAGTACGTTTTTCATACATTTCAAGAATGGACTCACAAAATTAGAATTTTTTCATAGAAAATCCACAGAAAATCCATAAATTTGAAAGCAGAAACAAACAAAAACCACATATTATGTACGGAAAATTTCAAAAGCATCTTCAGGACGAGCTGAAGTCCATCGACGAGGCCGGCCTGTACAAACGGGAACGCAACATCGCATCGGCCCAGAGCGCGGAAATCACCCTGCAGGACGGTAGCAAGGCCCTGAACTTCTGCGCCAACAACTACCTGGGACTGGCCGATAATCCCCGGCTCATCGAAGCCGCCAAGAAGGCCATGGACGGCCGTGGCTACGGCATGTCTTCCGTGCGCTTCATCTGCGGCACCCAGGACATCCACAAAGAGCTGGAGCAGGCCATATCGGCCTATTTCCATACGGACGACACCATCCTCTATGCCGCCTGCTTCGACGCCAACGGCGGCGTGTTCGAGCCCCTTTTCACGGCCGATGACGCCATTATCTCGGACTCCCTGAACCACGCCTCCATCATTGACGGCGTGCGCCTGTGCAAGGCCCAGCGCTTCCGCTATGCGAATGCCGACATGGCGGACCTGGAAGCCAAGCTCCAGGAAGCCCAGGCCTGCCGTTTCCGCATCATCGTGACGGACGGCGTGTTCTCCATGGACGGCAACGTGGCTCCCATGGACAAAATCTGCGACCTGGCCGAAAAATACGACGCCCTGGTGATGGTGGACGAGAGCCACAGCGCCGGCGTGGTAGGCCCCACCGGACACGGCGTGGCGGAGCAGTTTGGCTGCTATGGCCGTATTGATATCTTCACCGGTACCCTAGGCAAGGCCTTCGGCGGCGCCGTGGGCGGTTTCACTACCGGCCGCAAGGAGATCATCGACATGCTTCGCCAGCGCAGCCGTCCGTACCTGTTCTCCAACTCCATCCCGCCCATGATTGCCGGCGCCGCCCTGGAAACCTTCAGGATTCTGGGTGAATCCGATGCCCTGCACGACAAGTTGGTGGAGAACGTGAACTACTTCCGCGACAAGATGATCTCTGCCGGCTTTGACATCAAGCCCACCCAGAGCGCCATCTGCGCCGTAATGCTCTACGACGCTCCTCTTTCCCAGAAATTCGCGGCCAAGATGGCCCAGGAGGGCATCTTCGTCACCGGCTTCTACTATCCCGTGGTGCCCAAAGGACAGGCCCGCATCCGCGTTCAGCTAAGCGCGGCGCACCAAAAGGAGCACCTGGACAAAGCCATATCGGCCTTTATCAAGGTTGGAAAGGAACTGGGGGTTATTTAACCCCCTATTTCTTTTTGTTGAAGATTACGAACTCGCTCATCACGAAATTGAAACCGCCGGAGAAGCACAGGGCGATGAGGTTGCACAGGACGGGTTCGAAGGAGTAGTTCTGCATCCAGTCCAGCTTCACGAACAGGAAGTGGATGCCCTGCATGGCTATCAGCTTGATGACATAGGCCCCCAGCGTGGCACCGTTGTAGGCGGCGAAATGACGCCAGAAGGAACGGGCGCCGTGGTAGGTGACGCGGTCTTTCCAGAGGAAATAATAGGCTATGACGAAATTGGTCATGGCCGCCAGCTCGAAGGAAATGGTGGGGGCAATCCAGAAACTGCCCCAATAGTTTCCTTTGAACACGAAATTACTCAGCAGCCAGTGAACGCCCAAATCCACCACCGTGCCCGCACTGCTGGTGAGCACGAACATGACAAAATTCCTGAAAATTTCTTTTCCCGACTGCTTCATAAGTGGCTGCAAAGTTACAAAAAATTGGTATTGTCGCAAAATTGCAGTAATTTAGCAGCACTAAAACCTGCTTGATGAAACCGATAATCGAACCTGTAGACCGCGCTTTGCTTAAGGCGGAACTGAATCAGGAGCACCTGCTGCGGAATACCAACCGTGCCGGCAACGAACTGTATATCGTGGGGCCCGAGGCCGTTCACGTAATCCAGGAAATCGGCCGGCTGCGGGAAATCGCTTTCCGCAACGATGGAGGAGGTACCGGAGAGCCACTGGATATAGACAAATTCGACACAGACCCTTCCTACGGCTACAAACAGCTGGTCCTGTGGGACCCGGAGACGGAAGAGATTATCGGCGGATACCGTTTCTGCCTGTGCGACGAGGCGGTTTTCGACCGTTTCGGCCAGCCCATCCTCACCTCCACCCACATGTTCGAGTTTTCCAAGAAATACCTCAAGGAGCAGTTCTGCCAGACCCTGGAACTGGGCCGCTCGTTCGTCTCCCTGGATTACCAGAGTTCCAAGGCGGGCGCCAAAGGGCTGTATGCGCTGGACAACCTCTTCGACGGCATCGGCGCCCTGGGCATCCTGTACAAGGACCGGGTGAAGTATTTTTTCGGCAAGATGACCATCTACCCTTCCTATCCGGAAGATGCACGGGACATGGTGCTGTATTTCCTGGGCAAGTATTTCCACAAGGGCTCCCAGCGGGTGCGGCTGCGGAAGGAAATCAAGGAAATCAAGGTTGCCAACCCCAAGCGTTACGCCCAATTGTTCAAGGGGAACAACTACAAGGAAGACTATAAGGTGCTGAAGGCGGAAATCCTGAAACAGGGAGTGAGCATTCCCCCGCTGGTGAACACCTACATGAATCTCTCCCCCACCATGGTCTATTACGGAACCGGCGTCAACGACGAGTTCGGTGACGTGCTGGATTCCGGCATTCTGATTACTTTCGACGAGTTATATCCGGAAAAACTGGACCGGCACGCAGAAACTTTCCGGAAACTGGGCTGGCGTAAGATCCGTTCGCTGCTGAACCGCTTCCAGCGGAAACCTAGCGACGAACAGTGACGTGAAAGCAGTTCTGCTGCCGCTCGTATTTCACATAGCACGCACCTTCGTCGTGCAAATCTTTAAGCACCTGGCTTAACACCGCCCGCAGATACTCGGGAGGCACATCCTCATAGGGACGGCCCATAAGGTCCGGCACTTTCACATAACGCCAGTAGGACAGATCGAAGGTGGTGCCGTAGCGGTGCGTGGAATTCTCGGACGCATTCAGGTTGCGCTTGCGCAACCGCGCCACGTCTTCTTCTGTCCTAAGGACGGAGGTAATCACCATCTTGTTGGGATTGAGCCCCTTGGAAGCGAGGGAATCCAGGAAATTGGCCCCGATCCTGTCCAAAAGTTCCTTGGCCGACGGAATTAGGAAAGGGATGGAATGCGTGAGCGAATCAATAACGTAACTGTCCGTATCCACAAGTTCCACCAGTTTGGACTTGAGTTCTTCCGCCGCCTCCCTGTCGGCCACGGGTGGAACGCCAATGGCCTGTGCCACCTGCAGTTGGACATCGTTCAAATCGTTGAACTCCCGGGCAAACTTAACATCATACACCCGTACGGGATGGTTCTCGATGGGCCCCAGCGCCAGCCAGCGTTTCTGCTTCACATAACTACGGATGGAAATAAAACCCCAAATAAGGAAGATCAGGATAATGGCCGATGCGGCAGCTATGGCGATGTGCTTTATTTTCATGGGCACGAAGTTACGAATTATTTTTGCAAAATTGGGACAAATGCGGAAATAATTTGCTATTTTTGCATGCTTGAACTAAATAGCTATGAACGAAGAGAAGAAACAAGCCAAACGGATTCAGAAATCCATTCTGAACCCCCTGGAGAAAAAGGTACTGGTGTATATTGCCCGGCGCCTGCCCTCTTGGGTAACTTCGGATATGCTCACCATAGTGGGTTTCGTGGGTTCCCTGGTGATGGCATTGGGATACTGCCTGTCCAACCTTAACCTCAACTGGCTGTGGCTTTCCTGCCTGGGCCTGTTCATCAACTGGTTCGGCGACTCCCTGGACGGCAGCCTGGCCCGGGTAAGGAACACCCAGCGGAAGACTTATGGCTTTTTTATCGACCATAACGTGGACGTAATCAACGAGACCATTATGTTCGTGGGTGTAGGATGCAGTCCGCTGGTGAACATGAGTTTTGCCATGCTGGCCCTGGTAGCCTACTTCATGTTAAGCGTTTACGTTTACATAGACTGCCACCTGAAGGGAGAGATGCAGCTCTCCTACGGCGGCCTGGGCCCCACGGAGTTCCGTCTCATGCTGGTAATCGTGAACATCCTGTTCATCTATGTCCCCTGGCTCAGCGAATGGAAACGTCCCGTCACGCTCTTCCACAATGACTTCATGATTGGCCTGTTCGATTACATTGCCGTAGCGGCGGCCCTGCTCATCATGGGATGCTATCTGGTGAGTTTCTTCAAGGACATCCGCTATTTCTCCAAGATAGACCCGCCCAAGAAACCCAGTCAGGAATGATTATCACCGCAGACCAGGCTCCCCGACTCTCCCCTGTCTTCGAAGGAAGGAAGGGAAGGTTGTTGTATAACCTGGCCATGCGCGTTACGGCCATCGACAAAGTAAACCTCACCCACGACCGGGTGGAGAAAGCTGGCATTGCGCCGGGGCCGGACTTTGCCAAAGGCATTCTGGACGATGTGGACGTGGACTTTCTGGTGGGCAACCCGGAACGGCTTTCCAAACTGCCGGATGGGGCTTTTATAGTCATCGCCAACCACATCTACGGGCATCTGGACGGTATCTGCCTGGTAGATTTGTTCGGGCATGTGCGGCCCGGGAGCAAAGTAATGGTGAACGAATTCCTGATGTGGATCAAGGGCCTGGCCCCCAATTTCATCTCGGTCAATCCCACGCTCTCCGAACGCAAGGGAGCTACTTCCACCAGCGTCAACGGGGTAAAGAACGCCCTGCTGCAGCTGAGAAACGGCGACCCCCTGTGCATTTTCCCTTCGGGCGCCGTAGCCGACCTGAAGCCCCGTGAGCACTGGACTCTTAGCGAACGGGATTGGCAGGACGCCGCAGTGAAACTGATCCGGAAGGCCCGGGTTCCCATTGTTCCCGTCCGCTTCCTGGACCACAATTCGGCCTTCTACTATGCCCTGGGGCTCATCGATTACCGCGTCCGTTTCGTGCGCTTGTTCCACGAAATGTACAACAAGCGTGATACCCATCCGCGTGTAGGCATCGGCTCCACCCTCAGCGTGGAAGAGCAGGATGCCGTCCCGGAGGGTGAATTCAAGCAGTTTCTCCGGCAAAGCGTGTACGACATGCCGCTTCCGGATCATTATCTTAAACGCTCGGAACTATGAAAGTAAAGATAGCCCTGGTTACCGGAGGAAGCAGCGGCATAGGCGCCGCCACAGCCCGCCTGCTGGCAGGTTCCGGTATAAAAGTATATGCCGGTTCCCGTCGCGGCACGTTCGATCCTGCCTGCGACGGGGTGGTTCCGCTGCGACTGGACGTGAACGACGCAGCCTCGCTGGAAGCCGCCGTGAAGGAGATTCTCTCCCGCGAGGGCCGGCTGGACGCAGTGGTTTGCAATGCCGGCAATGGCATTTACGGCCCGGTGGAAGGCACTACGGAGGAAGAGGCCCGTTTCCAGTTCGAAACCAATTATTTCGGAGCGCTTAAGACCATCCAGGCCTGCCTGCCGACTTTCCGCGCCCAGGGTTTCGGCCGGATTATAACCATCACCTCGGTGATGGCACTCCTGCAACTCCCCTTCCAGGGTTTCTACTCTTCGGTGAAGGCAGCCCTGCTGTCCCTGACGGAATCCCTGGCCCTGGAGCTCAAGGGAACGGGCATCCAGGCCTGCAGCATCCTCCCCGGCGACGTTTCCACCGGCTTTACATCGGCCCGGAAAATGAACGAGGCGGCCGGAGAGGAGCACTCTCCCTATAAGGACTGGATGCAGCGGAATTTGCAGAAAGTGGAAAAGGACGAGCTGGGAGGAATGGCCCCGGAGGTCATAGCCAATGCCGTCCTTAAACAATTGAAAAAGAAGAAGATGGCGCTGCGGGTAATTCCCCGGCTGGACTATAAGTTGGTAGCGTTTCTGGTCCGGTTGGTTCCCTCGAAGCTTAAGCTTGCCATCATACGGATGTTGTATTGAATGACCCGGTTCAGACTCATATTGCTGTTCCTGCTGGCCGCCGCCTTCTCGGCGGCAGCCCAGACCACCCGTGTTCGCGGGAAGGTGACCGATTATGATACCGGCGAAGTCCTCCCCTTCGTGAGCGTGTACTTCGACGGCACCACCATCGGCATTTCCACGGACATGGAGGGCCAGTACAGCCTGGAAACGCGCTCCAAGGACGCCCACATTCTCACGGCCCATATTGTCGGCTACAATAGCCTTTCCTTCCCGGTGACGCAGGGGTCTTTCAACGAAATCAATTTCCGCCTGAAGACGGACCCGGCGTTCCTGGATGCCGCCGTGGTGAAACCGGACGACCGCTACATCAAATCCATCCTGCGGAAAATTGACCAGAGCCGCAAGCGGAACAACCCCGACAATGCCGAATCCTGGCAGACCAGCCTTTATTCCAAGATAGAGATGGATGCCACCAATATGGACGATGTGATGTCCCTGGGCCTGGTGAACCGCAGTTTCGGCTTTGTCCAGGACTATGCCGATACATCGGCCATCACTGGAAAACCCTTTATTCCGGTGATGATATCTGAAAACGTGTCGGACCTGTACCATTCCAAGGATCCCGACTTCGAGCGGGAAATGATGCGCGCCAGCCGCATTTCCGGCCTGGAAGACGACAATTTCCTGCGCCAGTTCACCGGCAGTTACCTTCTGAAGACCAATTTCTACGAGAACAACATCGGCGTCTTCAACCTGGAGATTCCCTGCCCTTCGGCCGCTTCTTCCCACATTTTCTACAATTATTTCCTGGTGGACAGCCTTCAGGTGGAAGGGCGCAAGACCTACACGCTCCGCTTCCACCCTAAGAAACTGGTCACATCCCCCGTATTCGACGGGGAAATGCAGATTGACGCCGAAGACTTCGGCATCCGTTCCGTGCATGTGGCACTGGCTGCCGTAGCCAACGTGAACTGGATCCGCCACATCAACATAGATATAGAAAACAGGCGCCTGGAAGACGGCCACTGGTTCTACGGGGAAGAGAATCTATTCGCCGATTTCTCCATAGCCGTAAGCGATTCATCCAGAATCGTTTCTTTCCTGGGAAGACGGCACATGGTCTATGACCCTCCCACCTTCGGTCCCATCACGGACCCGGCCGTGCTGGCTGCAGAGGACCGCGTGGTCATGGGCAAGGTAGAGCCGAAGAACGATGCCTATTGGGACCAGGTGCGCCCCTATGAGCTAAGCGAACGCGAACAAGGCATCTACCGCATGGTGGACCAGGTGAAGGATACCAAGCTGTTCAAATGGGTGTACAGCATAGCCAACAGCCTGATTACCGGCTATTACGAAGTCCCGGAGATAGGGATGGGTTTTGGCCGGTGGGCCCGTACCATCGTGTATAACGAGACGGAAGGGCTGCGATTGCAGGCCGGATTCCGCACCATGCGGGACCTTTCGGAGAAGGTGCGCCTTACCGGGACGCTGGCCTATGGTTTCCGGGATAAGACGCCCAAATGGAGCCTCAAGGCCGAATTCATGTTCAACCGGGAAAAGACCCGCAAACTCACTGTCTCGGGAATGAAGGATTTCGTGCAGCTGGGCAGCGGAATGGGCGTTTTCTCGGCCCAGAACATGTTCTCCTCCGTGGTGGCGCGTTCGCATATGAACCGCCAGAGCATGGTGCGGGAGTTCAACCTCCAGTACGACCACGAGTGGAGCCCGAACGTGAATCAGGTGATAACCTGGCGTACATCCCGCCTGTGGGGAAACGAACTGGTTCCGCTGATCAAGCCGGACGGCACGCTGCAGGACAGCTACCTGGTGAACGAACTGGGCACTACCCTGCGCTTTTCCTGGGACGAACGCGTGAACCGTGGCTTCTTTGTGAAGTATTACCTCTTTACCCGCTATCCGGTGATAGCGGTGGACCTGCTGCACGGATTCGGCGGCATCACGCCCGGCAGCAAAGGCTACTGGCGGGAAGAAATCAAGCTGGACTGGAGCATCCCTTCCACCGCCATCGGCTTTGGAAAATTATACCTGAATGCGGGTGCTATCCAGGGATCCGTACCCTTTACCCTCCTGAATCTGCACGCCGGCAACCAGACCTTCTTCATGGACCGCGGCGCCTTCTCGTGCATGGACTACTATGAATTTGCTTCGGACCGTTGGCTCAGAGGCTTTTACGAGCACAATTTCAACGGTTTCTTCCTGGGAAAGATACCGCTCATCAAGAAACTGGACCTGCGGGAAGTGGCCACCTTCCGCTTTGTCTGGGGCACCATCACCCCGGCCAACCGGGAGAATGCCCCGTTCCTGCTTCCCTCGAACACCAGTTCGCTGGAAATTCCTTATATTGAGGCAGGTATCGGCATCGGCAACATTCTCCGCGTATTGCGGGTAGACGCCATCTGGCGCCTTACCCACAAACGGGAAGAAGCGCATAAAAACTTTACCATCAATATCGGCTTTGACGTAGAATTCTAAATCCTGTACTATGAAATCCTTTCTCACCATCCATCCCCTTATTGTTGAAGGATTTACCGAACCTCATCAGATTGAGCCCTACTGTTATCCCGTCTTTTCCTACTCCTTCCTGCTGGAGGGAGAGGTCCTGGTGTCCGTGGAGGACAAGAACATCCTCATCAGTGCCGGCCAGTTCATTCTGGTCCCGGAGAATCAGACTATCGTAATCAAGCACTTCAAAGGATGCCGGGGCTTCACGGGAGGTTTCACCCTGAACGAATTGAAAGATGCCTCCTATCCGGTGCTGAGGACTAAGGAACCCATCCTGCAGAGTTTCTGGTTCGACGATGCCGTGTTTATGGGAGCCCTGCTGAAGCGCATGCAGGTAGCGGCCGATGACAAGGACAAAGCCTTCTTGCAAAGTGGCATGGACCTGATTCTGAGCCAGCTCCGACCTGGCGGACAAGTTGCTGCCATTCCGGAGAAGTTCCTGCAGATGGTCTTTGAAAAGGAACATGTAATGTTGTCGGTGTCGGACTATGCCGAAAAGCTTCAAGTAACTCCCAATTACCTGAACAAGACTGTCAAGGCCCATACGCACCGTACTGCTATAGACTGGATTGAGATAGCCCGCCTGAATGTGGCCAAGAAACTGCTCAAGGACAACGAGGTACCCATTGCCGATGTAGCCCGTTTGTCGGGCCTGGATGACCAGTCGTATTTCTCCCGTTTCTTTAAGAAAAAGACGGGGCTCACTCCGTCCCAGTACCGCAACGGCAAGGTTAAGATTCAGACGCCGTAGCCTGTGACAGAAACGGTTCCGTCCTGCACCCGGAAAAAGACATCCGCCCCGTCAAAGGGCATGGCATAAACACGCTCCGGATCGTCCTGGTAGGCGGGACGGGGGTCCAGGGACAGGATTTCTGTAAGGTCTTTCCGCTGCTCCCGGGTAAAAGGAAGGGTTTCCGGTATCACCACTTCCAATACCGCTTCCGGCGCCCCTGCAGCAAAGCCCCCCGATGAGTCCGGGAAGGCATCGGCATAGGGAACATAGGGCTTGATATCGTAGATGGGTGTTCCATCCATCAGATCGGCTCCCTTCACCACAAGTTCCAGTCCGTCAATTTGTTCCAATTCCACGCAGGACAGGCCCAGCGGATTGGGCCGATACGGGGAACGCGTGGCCCAGACGCCCAGGGCCACATTCCCGCCCAGACGGGGCGGACGGACGGTGGGCTGCCACTCCCCTTTTGCCGGTTTATTGGCCGAAAAACCCCAGATAAGCCAGATGCGGCCGAATCCATCCAAACCCCGCAATGCCTCCCTGTTCCGGTAAGTGTCTGTGAAGACAATCCGTCCCCGGACCCCGGTGAGCGAACTCTGGCGGGGAATGCCGAACTTGGAGCCGAATGGTCCCCTGTAATAGGCAACCGGCTCTATCTGAAGGGTATTATCCATCTATGACAAATATTTTCCGTGGCAATGACTGTAGCGGAGTCCGCTGCCGCAGGGACAGGGGTCATCCGGCGCCACGTGCGGAATGGCAAAGCCCAGGGGGAACCCGCCGATGCGGGGATATCCGTCCGAAACCGTGAGCTCCGGCATATTCCAGTGCGGATACTCATCGGCCTGAGCTGTCGTATCTTTTTCTTCCGGCTCGCTGTCCCAGGAGGCTGCATCCAGCTGCATTTTTCCAGTTTCCCGGGCGCTGAGGCCGTTCAGGGCCCATTTGGGAATGCTGTCGGCATAATCGGCCACAATCTGGCAGCAGGCCTTCCAGCTGGCTTCATCCAGCGTCCGGGCCTTGGGACTGTCCATCAGCGGGTGGAACAGGGCTTCATTGTATTCGTCCGTGTACTGGGCTTCAATCCAGGTGTCGTGTTCTGCCTTAACCAGTTCGAAACCTTCGTAGCCCAGGCGGCGGTAGAGCTGCTCCAGGGCCATGCCCTCCCGGCTGCGCATCCCCACCGTAAAATAAGGAGCGCCGGCACCGGCCTCACGGGCATCTTCGGTGGTAAAAGAGGCCTGTTTCTTCTGCTCCATCTGCAGGCGCAGGGTATGGATTTCCTCTGCATCGGCCACACAGGGGGAACAGAGATAGTCCCCCCACTTGTCCGTGTACCGACACAGCTTCACCATGGGACTCTGCTGCAGCATCTTCATCAGTTCCGAATAACTGTCCCCATAACGCCGCTCATAATAGTCCGTGACCAAATCCAGGAAAACGGGCGTGGGAAGGATGCCGTAAAGGTTTAAATAGCCAAGGCCAATTCTCTCTATATCAAATTGTCCGTTCTTTTCCCCGGCATGGATTACCCGGTCTATGTCCCTGGAGACGATATCATATACCTCCCTGCTGATCCACACCTTGTGGAAATGCTCGTCTGAGTCGTCGTACTCTATGATACCGGAGACTTCCAGCAGGGACGGGTAGTCGGCAAAATCCTGATACTGCACCTTTTCCGGCCCGGCATGTACCAGTTCCCTGAGCAGGCGGACATCCCGTTCCATCAGATGGGATAGCCAGCGGTGCGGTTCGCCATGCAAATACACATCCAGTTGCTCCACGAGCTGGGATTTCCTCAGGCGCGGTGAAAGCTCGCGCCCGAGGAGACTTCCCAGGTCCTGGAGTTCGGGTTTCTGAAACCCGTCCAGAAGTGTATGAATTGTTTTTACCACTCGTATTTAAGGATGGGGTTACGGGCGGCCATGGTCTCGTCCGGACGGGTAATGGGCGCATTGTGAGGGGCTTCGTGCAGGATGTTGGGATCCTGGGCCGCCTCGGCGGCAATCTTGCGCATTACCTCGATGAACGTGTCGATGGTTTCCTTGCTTTCCGTTTCCGTGGGCTCTATCATCAGGGCCTGATGGAACAGAAGCGGGAAATAGATGGTGGGAGCGTGGAAGCCGTAATCCAGCAGACGTTTGGCCACATCCAGGGTGGTGGCACCCGGAACGTCGTCGTGCGCTCCGTCATTGATGAGGCCGTCAAACACGAATTCGTGCTTGCATACACCCTCGATGGGGAGTTTGTACACGTCCTTGAGACATTCCTTGATGTAATTGGCGCTCAGCACCGCATACTGCCCTACCTTTTTCAGATGGTCCTTCCCCAAAGCCAGGATATAGGCATAGGCCCGGAGAATAACGCCGAAATTGCCGTGGAAACCGCTCACCCGAAGGTCCGGGATGCAGTCTTCCAAGTGCTTGGCCACACCCACGGGACCGCTGCCGGGACCACCGCCGCCATGCGGCGTGGAGAAGGTCTTGTGCAGGTTCAGGTGCATGATATCGAAGCCCATGTCACCGGGACGAACAACACCCATCAGCGGGTTCATGTTGGCACCGTCGTAGTACAGGAGACCGCCGGCATCGTGAACCAGCTTGGCGATGGTCTTGATTTCCGTCTCGAAGAGACCCAGGGTGTTGGGATTTGTCATCATGATACCGGCCACTGTGTTATCCAGCAGGGGCTTGAGGGCCTCCACGTCTATACGGCCGTTCTCCAGGGATTTCACCTCCACCACTTCCAGACCGCACACGGCGGCCGATGCGGGATTGGTGCCGTGGGCGCTGTCCGGGACTATCACCTTGGTACGGGCCGTATCCCCGCGCAACTGGTGGTAGGTACGCATGATCATCAGGCCGGTCAGTTCCCCGTGCGCGCCGGCACAAGGGTCGAAGGTGAAAGTGTACATGCCGGTGATGGCGGCAAGGGCCTTGTTCATCTCCTGATACACCTTGAGGGCACCCTTGGTGAGCCCGGCGTGCATCAGTGGATGCAAGCCAGCAAAGCCCTGAAGGGCGGCCATCTCCTCATTAATCTTGGGATTGTACTTCATGGTGCAGGAGCCAAGCGGATAGAAGCCGGTATCCACGCCGAAGTTCATTTGGGAGAGGTTGGTGTAGTGGCGTACCACATCCGGTTCGCTCACCTCCGGGAGGCGGAGCGGCGTCTCGCGGCGCAGCTGCTGCGGAACTTCCGGTGCGGCCGGGAACTTATTCACAGGCAGGGAGTAACCACAGCGTCCTTCCCTGGAAAGTTCGAAGATAAGTTTGTCGTAGTATTTCATAGCCTAACCCTCCTTCACCACTTTGACCAGCTGGTCGATTTCTTCCTTACTGCGCTTTTCCGTGACGCAGAAACTAACGTAACCCTCTTCCGTATCCAGGGCGGCGAAGAAGCCGGCTTCTTCCAGTTTCTTCTGCACAAGGCCCGGGAACTTCTTGGGTTTCAGGACAAACTCCTTCAGGAAAGGCTTGTCGGGGAACACGTCCTCGAACTGGCCCGTCTTAAGGAGTTCGGCCTTCAGGTAATGGGCACCGTCGGCACTGATCCGGTTCACTTCCTTCAGGCCTTCCGGTCCCATCAGGGAAAGGTAGATGGTTACCCACAGGGCCATGAGGCTCTCGTTGGAGCAGATGTTGGAGGTTGCCTTCTCCCGCTTGATATGCTGTTCACGGGCCTGCAGGGTGAGCACAAAGGAGCGGCGGCCCTGTTTGTCCACCGTCTGTCCCACAATGCGGCCGGGCATCTTGCGCATGTGTTCCTTCTTCGCAGTCATGAAGCCCACGTACGGGCCGCCGTAACAGAGCGGAAGGCCCAGCGGCTGGCCGTCGCCAACGGCTATATCGGCCCCCCACTCGCCCGGGGTCTTCACCACGGCAAGGGCCGAAGGGTCGCAGTATTCCACCAGCAGGGCCTTGGCTGCGTGGATGACATCGGCAAAGCCACTGTGGTCCTCGATGATGCCGTAACGGTTCACCGAAGGTACGATAACGCCCGCCACGTTGTCTTTGGCCAATTCGGCCTTGAGGGCCTCCAGGGAAGTCTGCCCGTCATCGGCTGATACATAGCCGATCTCCACGCCATGGAACCTGGCGTAGGTCTCCACCACCTTGATTACGTGCGGAAGCAGGGCCTTGGAAAGCAGTACGCGGGTCTTCTTGCGGGTGCAGGCGATGGCCATTTTCATAGCCTCGGCGGCAGCGGTGGGCCCGTCATACATAGAGGCGTTGGAAACGTCCAAACCTGTAAGCTCGCACATAAGGCTCTGGTACTCAAAAATGTAGCGGAGGGTTCCCTGCGAGATTTCGCACTGGTACGGCGTGTAGGCCGTAAGGAACTCCGAACGGGAGCACAGGTAAGGAATCACGGCCGGGGTATAATGGTCGTACGCACCCTGTCCGGCAAATACCTTCAGACGGGAATTCTGCGCCTCCAGGGTAGCGAACCAGTCGCGGATTTCCTGCTCGGACATGGCGTCCGGAAGGGCATAGGCGCCATTTTTCAGGAACTCGGAGGGGACGTCGCTGTAAAGGTCTTCCAACTTCTTCACCCCAATCCTGTCCAGCATAGCCCGGATATCCGCATCGGTATGCGGAAGATACGGAAGATTCGCCATGCCTTACTCGCCGATTAAAGCCTTGTAGCCGGCAGCGTCCAGCAGGGCGTCCAGTTCACCCTCGTCGGACATTTCCACCTTGATGATCCAGGAACCGTAAGCATCTTCGTTCACCTTCTCGGGAGCGTCTTCCAGTTCCTCATTCACTTCCACCACGGTACCGGAAACGGGACTGATGAGCTCCGAAGAGGCCTTTACGCTTTCCAGGGCGCCGAATTCCTCACCGGCAGCCACCTCGTCGTCCACCTCGGGCATGTCCACATAAGTGATATCTCCCATTTCCTTCTGGGCGAAATCGGAAACGCCGATAACGGCAACATTACCTTCAATTTTAACCCATTCGTGGGATTCGCTGTACTTGAGTCCTTCAAGAATCTTAGACATAACGTTTTATTTTTTGTAATTGGTTTGATAAAATCTCTTTTTGACCACCTTCCCGGGGAAGGTTTTTTTGCGGATGCGGATCCACAGCGGGGTGTCCAGGGCACTTACCTCCTTGTTCACCAAGGCAAAACAGATGCTCTTGTCCAGGGAGATGGAGTGGTAACCGGTGGTGACTACGCCCACCTGGGTGCCGTCTTCCAGTTCCACCGGATATCCGGCACGCGGGATGGCCTTGTCCTCTATCTCGATGCCGACCAGTTTTTTGGCTACATTTCCGGCCTTCTGGTCCAGCAGAGCCTCCTTGCCGATGAAATCCTTGTCGTACTTGCAGAACATGCCCAGACCGGCCATTACGGGGCTGATTTCCGGGCTAAGTTCGTCGCCGTACAGCGGCAGGCCCGCTTCGAAGCGCAGGGTATCCCGGCAGCCCAGTCCGCAGGGCTCTACACCAGCCTTGAGGAACTTGTCCCAAATCTCAACGATACTCTCATTGGTAGTATAAATCTCAAATCCGTCTTCTCCGGTGTATCCGGTACGGCTGAGGATGAGACGTTCTCCCTTGTACTCCACGTCACAGAAGGTGTAGAAGGCCAGATCGGCCGCTTCCTTGTAACCCAGTACTTCGATGATGGTTTTCTCCGCTTCCGGACCCTGGAGGGCGATCTGCCCGATACGAGGGGAAGCATTGTCCAGTTTGCAGTCAAAGCCCTTGGCATGCTCCTGAATCCAGGCAAAGTCCTTGTCTATGTTGGCGGCATTCACTACCAGCAGGAAATGGTCGGCCAGATACTCACGGTAAACGAGAAGGTCGTCCACGGTGCCTCCGTCCGGATAGCACATCATACCGTAGAGGATTTTTCCGGGTTCATATCCTCGGATATCGTTGGTGAAAATGTGGTTGATGAAAGCCTCGGCCTCAGGGCCTTTCACAAAGATTTCTCCCATGTGAGACACATCGAACATTCCCACCTTTTCCCGCACGGCCAGATGCTCCTGGGTGATGGAACTGTACTGGATGGGCATCATGAATCCCGCGAAGGGGCTCATCTTGGCACCCAGGGCCAGATGGGCGTTGTACAAGCAGGTGAACTGCAGGTTTTCTGTCTGAACTTCTGACATAATCTATTCTAAATATGTGGTTATAAATCTATACAATTCAATGTTGGTTTCCCTGTTTATCCGGAGGTCTTCCGGGGTGGCGCCTTTGAGCGGAGCCATTTCTCCGCAAATATCCACGGCCGCAATTTCCATCCTGCCGTCCAGGAGTTTACCCAGCCAGTCCTTCACCTCTTCCAACGTATTTGAGCCCTGGCTCCAGTCCGTGCGGGCCCATGCCCTATCCATCACATCCTTGTCCAGCGATACATATACCCGCTCTCCCCTCCTTTCCTCTATCCAGGCATCCTCCAGCGTCTGGGGACATCCCTCCGGGCCGATGGTGAGGACGCCTTTCAGCATCGGCTGTTCCCGCTGCAGGGTCTTCACCCAGCCTCCGCAACTGAGCATTCCGTCAAACGCCGGGTTCTGGTTGTCCGGATGGTTGTCCAGCAGCACCAGGTGGAAAGGTTCCTTCTCCCAAAGGGCCAGCAGGTAGCTCAGGTAGTGGTAGTCTCCGCTGTCCAGCCACCTTAAAACCGGCAGTTCTTCCGGCAAGCTCCGGAGGATTTCCGCCTTGGCATTTCTGTCACAATAGCAGCAAGTTCCCTCCAATCCGCTCAGGTTCAACTCCTTCGTCCCGGCCGCCTTTTTCCGCAGCCAGGGAAGGAATCCCTGGGCCTCGTATGCCCCGGAAAAGTTGAAAACCAGCACCTCTTCTTTCATCATGTAAAGATAACCATTATTGCCGACATACACAACCCATTTCTTTGGCAGCATTCAGCAATATAAACTGATAACATTTTTGTTATTACTAATAACTAATCTGTTTTTCATGCAATATATCAATACATTACAAGAACTATTTTCAGAATCGGTAAAAAAGCGTAACTTTGCAGGGTTAATCGAAAGACGCTATGGCAGAATCCAATTTCATCGATTTCGTACGCATCTTCTGTGCCAGCGGTCACGGCGGGTCCGGGAGCGCGCATCTGCACAGGGCCAAGTATGTGCCCAAGGGCGGCCCGGACGGCGGTGACGGCGGCCGTGGCGGGCACATTATCCTGAAAGTGAATCCCCAGCTCTGGACGCTCATCCACCTGCGCTACCGGAAAGTGGTGCGGGCCGAAAACGGCGGAAACGGCGCCGAAGCTTTGAAGAAAGGGAAGAACGGAGCCGATATCATCCTGGAAGTCCCCCAGGGCGTGGTGGTTAAGGATGCCGAAACGGAAGAGGTAATCACCGAACTGGTGGAAAAGGACCAGGAGTACATCCTGTGCCGCGGCGGCAAAGGCGGCCTGGGCAACAACAACTTCAAAAGCGCCACCAACCAGACGCCACGCTATGCCCAGCCGGGCGGAGAAGGCGTGGAAGGCTGGTTCATCCTGGAACTGAAGGTGCTGGCCGACGTAGGCCTGGTGGGCTTCCCCAACGCGGGAAAGAGCACCCTGCTGGCCGCCATTACATCGGCCAAACCCAAGATTGCCAACTATGCCTTCACCACCCTGGAGCCCAACCTGGGCATCGTCCGTTACCACGACGACCGTTCCTTCGTGATGGCCGATATCCCCGGCATCATCGAGGGCGCCCACGAAGGAAAAGGCATCGGGATGCGTTTCCTTCGGCATATCGAGCGGAACAGCGTGCTGCTCTTCATGGTGGCGGCCGATGAACCCGATGTGACCAAGTGCTACAAAGTGCTGCTGAACGAGCTGGAGGAGTACAATCCGGAGCTCCTGGTGAAAGACCGGGTACTGGCCGTTACCAAGACGGACCTTATAGACGAGAAACAGAAGGCAAAGATTGAGAAGAAACTGCCGGCCGATATCCCCCACGTCTTCATCTCCTCCGTGGCCCAGACGGGCCTTAACGAACTTAAGAAAGCTTTATGGAAAGCCTTGTCCAACTAGACCAGCAGCTTACACTCTGGCTCAACCTGCATAATCCATCGGCCCTGAACGGTTTCTGGCACGTGGTTTCCAGCGTGAAGATCTGGTATCCCCTGTATGGTTTCATGGCCGGTGTCATCCTGTGGAAACTGGGCTGGAAAAAGGGCCTGGCGGTCATTGCGACGCTCATTCTGGGCATCGTACTCACGGACCAGATTGCCAATCTGGTAAAGGACGGCGTAATGCGGCTGCGGCCCTGCCGGGACGCCTGGATGACCGAAAACGGCGTGCTTTGCCCGGACGGCATGATCGGCGGACTGTACGGCTTCTTCTCCGGGCACGCGGCGAACTCCTTTGGCTTTGCCGCCGGCTCCTGGGCGGGTCTGCAGCTGAACGACCGAAAACATCGCTACGGCATTTACGGTTGCTGCATAATGATATGGGCAGCCGTCATATCCCTTAGCCGGATCATGCTGGCCGCCCATTATCTGGGTGATATTCTAGTGGGGTGCCTCTTTGGTCTGGCCCTGGGATTCGGCCTGGCCTTCCTGGCACACTGGATTATCGTTAAAGCGCACCTATAACTTTTTCCATCTGGATTCCCCTGGAACCCTTTACCAATACGGTATAACCCTTCAGGGGGTTCTCTACAAGATATTTCGCCAGGTCTTCGGACTTGGCGAAAGTCTTTATTCCCGTGCCCTCCGCGGCTTTGATGAATTCATCGCCCACCAGAAAGGCTTCTACGCCGGAAAGGCGTTCCACTATCTTCTTGTGCTCCGCGGCAGCGTCCGCCCCCAGTTCGCGCATATCGCCCAGAAGGGCCACTTTGGGCCCTTCGCAGAGGGCCAGGTTATCCAGCGCCACTTTCATGGAGGAAGGATTGGCGTTGTAGGCGTCAATGATAACAGTATTTTTCTCTGTCTTAAGTAGTTGACTACGGTTATTGGAAGGGACGTATGAGGCAATGGCGGTCAGGGCGTCCTCCGTGGGGACATCGAAATACCAGGCCAGTTTAAGGGCTGCCATTACGTTTGCCGCATTGTAGGCTCCTACCAGCTGGGTTTCCAGAACAGCATCGCCAAAGTCCATTTCCAGGAAAGGAGTAGCCTTTACTTTCACGCCTTCCAGGCTGTACTTGACAGCATCCAGTCCCCTGTCGGCCAGCATTTCGTTAAGCACGGCGTCGTCTCCGTTGGCGAAAACCACTCCGTCATGGGCTTTCAGGTAGTCATAGAGCAGACCTTTGGCGTGCTTCACGCCCTCGAAACTGCCGAAGCCCAGCAGATGCGCCTTTCCCACATTGGTGATAAGGCCCAGATTGGGCTGTGCAACGGAGAGCAGCGGCTTCAAGTCCTCCGGGTGGCTGGCTCCCATCTCTATGATGGCAATCTGCGTCCTGGGGTCGATTTTCAGTACCGACAGCGGCACGCCGATCTCGTTGTTCAGGTTACCTTCGGTGGCAGTTACACGGTAGGCGGCACCCAAAGCCGTGCGGATGAGTTCTTTCGTGGTGGTTTTTCCGTTGGTACCTGTAAGGCCGATCACGGGTATGCGAAGTTGCAGGCGGTGCCAGCTGGCCAGGGCCTTGAGGGCTTCCAGCGTATCGGGCACTTTGAGGAGCCGGGGATCATCGGCTTCCAGCCGTTCGCTCACCACGGCATAGGAGGCGCCTGCCTCCAGCGCCTTCAGGGCAAAGGCGTCTCCGTCGAAATTCTCCCCTTTCAGGGCAAAGAAAAGCTGATTCTTCTTCAGGGTCCGGGTGTCGGTGCATACGCCGGAAGAGGCCTGGAAAATGTGGTATAAAGTCTCGATATTCATATTCATTACTTTCCGGTACTGCCGAAGCCGCCTGCGCCCCGCTCAGTAGCGTCCAATTCCTCCGCCGGCTCCCATTCCACCTGCTCGTGACGGGCTATCACCATCTGCGCAATCCGTTCTCCGGGTACAATCTCGAAAGGCTCCTGGGAAAGATTCACCAGGATGGTCCTAAGCTCTCCCCGGTAATCGGCATCCACGGTTCCGGGGCTGTTGAGCACCGTTATTCCGTGTTTGGCAGCCAGGCCGCTGCGGGGACGCACCTGCGCTTCATATCCCGGAGGAAGGGCGATGAACAGCCCCGTGGGCACCATGGCCCGCTGCAAAGGCTGCAAGACCAGGGGTTCCTGCAGATGGGCCCGAAGGTCCACGCCGGCGCTCTGCGGCGTGGCATAGGCCGGACAAGGATAAGGAGAGCGATTAACGATTTTAACTTTAACCATTACTTGGGAGCTCTTATATACAGGACTATAGCTATTATTGCGTACAGATAATTGGGCATCCAGATGGCGATGGAAGCCGGCAGGGTGTCCGTAATCACGAACATTTCACTGAACTGCATGAACAGGATGTAGGAGAAGCCCAAGGCCGTTCCGGCCGCCAGGTTCCAACCCATCCCTCCCCGCTTCTTCTTGGTACAGAGCGCCACGGCGATGATGGTGAGGATGAGCGCGCTGAACGGCAGGGAGAAACGGTTGTTCTTCTCGATCAGCGTAAGGTTCACCGATGCATCTCCGCGCATGATCTGCGTATCAATGAGCTGGTTCAGTTCTTTTTGGTTGAGTTCCGAGATGGTGTAACGGTTCCGGAAGAAATCGTCCCGGGTAAGGCTCAGGACCGTATCCAGCTGGCGTCCGGAACGGATGTGGTCCTCCAATCCGCCGGAATAGTCCCGGATGAACCAGTTGCGCAGATGCCATACCCCGGTAAGCGTATCGTACTGGGCGCTTTCGGCCGATATCTTGGAATGGAGTTCTCCTCCGGAAAGGTCTTCCAGCGTGAAATTGTAGGCCGTATTGTTGTAGCCGCTGAAGGACTCCATGTACACGAAATGGTCATTCTCCAGTTTGTAGTGCATGTCGCGCCTTGCCTGCACCTTCCGGAGCGGATTGTATTTCTGCTCAAACTGCACCCGCGTGGCATTGGCCGGCGGCAGTATCCACTGCGAGAGTCCCAGCGAAAGCAGGGCAATCAGCGTGGCCGATACCAGATAGGGCACCATAAGCCGATGATAGCTGATGCCGCTGGAAAGGATGGCGATCACCTCTGAATCCTGGGTCATCTTGGAGGTGAAGAAAATCACCGTCAGGAAGACGAACAGCGGGGAATACATGTTCAGGAAGTAAGGGACGAAATTCAGGTAGTAGTCATATACTATCTCCTTGAGGGGCACTTCCTTGCGGACAAAATCGTCTATCTTCTCACTGACATCGAAAATGATGATGATCAGGGACAGGAAAGCAATGGCCACGAAGAACGTAACCAGGAATTTCCGGATAATATACCAGTCCAGCCGCTGGAGTCCCCTGAACTTCATACTCATAGGCGCTGCATCAGTTTAGGGACCGTGGCATTTTTCCAGGAGAGGAAGTCTCCGGCTTCGATGTGGGTACGGGCTTTACGGACCAGGTCCAGATAGAAGGCCAGATTGTGTTCCGTGGCCACCATGGCGGCGAACATCTCCTTGGCGATGAACAGGTGATGCAGATAAGCCCGGGTATAATAGTTGTCTACAAAGGAACTTCCCTCCGGGTCCAGCGGCGAGAAGTCTTCCGTCCACTTGGCGTTGCGCATGTTCAGGATGCCGTTCCAGGTGAACAGCATCCCGTTCCGGCCGTTCCGGGTGGGCATCACGCAGTCGAACATGTCTATACCGCGGGAAATGCTCTCCAGGATATTGGCGGGCGTACCCACGCCCATCAGGTAACGGGGCTTGTCCTGCGGCAGCAGCGGGCAGGTTATTTCCAGCATCTCGTACATCTTTTCGGTGGGCTCCCCTACCGCCAGGCCGCCGACGGCGTATCCGCCGCGATTGGCGTTGTCCAGCGAAAGAGCATGCTCCACGGCGCGTTTGCGGAGTTCCGGATACACGCACCCCTGGATGATGGGGAACATGGTCTGGGGATAGCCGTACAAAGGCTCGGTTTCGTCAAAACGCCGCGCGAAGCGCTCCAGCCAGCCTTGCGTGAGTTTCAGGGACTTGGCGGCATAACGCTCGTCGGCATCGCCGGGGCAGCATTCGTCCAGGGCCATCATGATATCGGCCCCGATGATGCGTTGGGTGTCCACGTTATTCTCCGGCGTGAAGATATGCCGGCTGCCGTCTATGTGGGAGGCGAACTTGCAGCCTTCCTCCGTGAGCTTCCGGATGGGAGAGAGCGAAAAAATCTGGAAACCGCCGCTGTCCGTAAGGATGGGGCCGTCCCAATGCTCGAACTTATGCAGCCCGCCGGCCTTGTACAAGGTGTCCAGTCCGGGACGCAGGTACAGGTGATAGGTGTTGCCCAAGATGATTCTGGCACCTATGTCTTCCCGCAAATCCCTGTGGTACACGCCCTTGACGGAACCCACCGTGCCCACCGGCATAAAAATGGGGGTGGGAATGTCTCCGTGCGCGGTTTGCAGCACACCGGCACGGGCCGATGACTGGGGATCCTGGGCTGTACGAGTAAAACTGAACATCATCTTCTTATTATTCTGCAAAAATACGGAAAATTTTGCTTTTCTCTCGGTTTGCACGTAAATTTGTACGATAAGACAATAATAACACCCAATACTATGCAAGTTAAAATCAAACCCATCACCCTCAAGCTTGTCTTGATGTTATTCCTGGAATTCGCCGTGTGGGGTGCCTATCTCACCTCACTGGGCCGCTATCTGGGAAACATCGGCCTGGGGTCCCAGATCAAATGGTTCTTTGCCATGCAGGGCATCGTATCCATTTTCATGCCAACCCTCATGGGTATCCTGGCCGATAAGAAGATGGAAGCCCAGAAGGTGCTTTCCCTCTGCCACGGCCTGGCCGGCCTGTTCATGGCCGGCGCCGGCGTTTATTGCATGACCGCCGGAGACCAGGTGCAGTTTGCCCCGCTGTTCATTCTCTACAGCCTCAGCGTGGCCTTCTTCATGCCCACCATAGCCCTGGTGAACTCCGTTTCCTACAATGCCATGGCCAAGGAGGGTATGGATCCCGTGAAGGAATTCCCGCCCATCCGGGTATTCGGCACCGTGGGCTTCATCTGCAGCATGCTGCTCACCAACTTCCTGAGCATCGGCGGGGCCCGCATGCAGGACACTTTCTATCAGCTCATCTCCTCCGGCATCCTGTCCCTAATCCTTTGCGTCTATGCCCTCACCATGCCGGCCTGCCCCATCGACAAGACCAAGAAGAACGAATCCCTGGCCGATGCCTTCGGCCTCAAGGCCTTCACCCTGTTTAAAGACCCGCAATTCGCCATCTTCTTCATCTTCTCCATGCTGTTGGGCGCTTCCCTGCAGATTACCAACGGCTATGCCAACACATTCCTGGGCTCTTTCGGCGAAAACCCGGCTCTGGCCAACACCTTCGCCGTCAAGAACTCCAACGCCCTAATCGCCATCTCCCAGGCCTCGGAAACGCTCTGTATCCTGCTCATACCGTTTGCCATGAAGAGATTCGGCATCAAAAACGTGATGCTCATCGCCATGTTCGCCTGGGTGTTCCGCTTCGGCTTTTTCGGCCTGGGCAACCCGGCCATGCCCGGCGTGCTGCTCTTTGTCCTCAGTTGCATCGTGTATGGTTTTGCCTTTGACTTCTTTAACATCTCCGGTTCCCTATACGTGGAGCAGAACGCCGCGGAGGATATCCGTTCCAGCGCCCAGGGCCTGTTCATGATGATGACCAATGGCTTCGGCGCCACCATCGGCACCCTGGCCGCCGGCGCTGTGGTGGATGCCACGGTTTACAAAGCCGCCAACCCGTCCTGGCCCAATGCCTGGTATATCTTTGCGGGCTATGCCTTTGTGGTAGGGGTCCTGTTCTGGATCCTGTTCAAAGACCCGCAGAAACAGCAGAAAAAGGCCGCCTAGACCTTTTTTGCAGAAGAAACCGCCCCTTCCCCCGTCCCCTCTTCCTGTCCGCCCAGACGGCTGTCAATATGGAGGATGCGGGAAGGGGTGGCTTCGTAGGTAATGTCAAAGACGCAGAAAACACTGCGCTGACCTATCTTGTGAAAAGAGGTCACATAGTTGAAATCGAAACCCATCTGGCTCAGGCTCATCCGGTCTATGGATGTGAGGCCGATGCGCATCAGGCGGTCCAGGATGGTATGATTCACCTCCAGGGCCCTCAGGACCTTGTGCTGGTAGGCCCGCCACGAACGGGCCTTTCTTTTGTTGTGCCAGCGGTTCTTGCAGCCTGCGCTGCAGAACTTTCGGTCTGTCCGGCCGTGTCCGTATTCGATGATATCCCCGCATTCCAGACAATAGCCGAAGCCGGCGGCTTGGATGGTTTCGTATCCCATAGGCATCGCTTTGGCCCCAAAGATGGTGCACCGAATCCACATTTCCAAGCATCGTAAAAAACATTTCCCACTTTTTTTACGTTTTTTACGATGGGGGTAAAACGCCTTTCGGAAAAAAGATTTCACCGATGGCCGGTTTTTCTTCCGAATCCGATTAAAAAACAGTAAAAGTACCCCTGAAACGTTAAAAGATGACGCTCCCGAGCCCTTCCCGTTAGGGTTTCGGGTGCGGACTCCCTTACTTTGCAAGCGGTCCCGGACGGAAGCGCGCCCGGTTTGGCGGGGCCAGGTCAAGTTAAATCTGTAAAAAACAAAGTAAATGGAATTTCTAAATCGCATCGAGTTGCGGGGCGTCGTGGGAAGGGCGGAAGTGAACACGTTCAATGATTCACGCGTATGCAACTTTTCCGTCGTCACCGAATACAGCACCAGGGACCGGGACGGCAACCCGGATATAGATGTCGCCTGGTTCAATGTATCAGCCTGGCAGAGCTCCAGCATGCCGGACTTCTATGAAATCCAGAAAGGAATGTGGGTAGAGGTGACCGGACGCATCCGCATCAGGAGATACACCACCCAGGACAACGAGGAGCGCTCGGTAATGGACGTGCTGGCCCGTACCGTGAAGATAGTTCCGCGCGAGGAGGACCGGCTTCAACCTCAAAGAGACTGGTAGAGATGGCCAAACGGAGTCTGTTGCATCTTCTTTTGCTTGTGGCGGCAGCAGCCTGCGCCCCGCTCTCCCATGTCCGGCAGTTGCGGGAGGGGCAGGTGACGGCGCAGTTGGTGTTGAGCCAGGAGGAGGAATTGCTGCCTGAATTGGATTTCGGGAAATCGATGCACCGGGATACGCTGGTGGTTAAGGATCCAGAGGGAAACGACGTCCTGATTATGAAAGCCATCAAGGACGAAAACGGAGAGATGGTGGCGACCGATGTGCTGGAAGCCGCCCGCGTGACAGCCCGTTTCCGGAATGTGGCCGAACGTCACGGCCGGATAGACCTGAAATTCGAGGTAGTGGTTCCGGAGAAGATGCAGGACTCCAAATGGCAGCTTCGCTTTTACCCCGACATGTACATCCTGGAGGATTCGCTCCGGCTGGAAAGCGTTTACATTACCGGAAACGACTACCGGAAAGCACAGTTACGGGGTTATGAGCAATACGACCGCTTTATCCGTTCCATTATCACCGACACCACCCGCTTCATAGATCTGAGGAACCTGGAACTGTTCCTGAAACGGAATATTCCCCAGCTTTACCGCTTCAAGGAAGACTCCACCTATGTTTCCGACGAGCAGTTCCGTTCCCAGTTCGGGGTTACCGAACAGGAGGCCATAGACCACTACACCGATATGTTCGCCTGGAAAAGGAACGAATACCGGAAGTCCCGGCAGGGAGCCATGTTCGCCAAGTACGTGAAAGTGCCCATCGAAAAAGACGGGCTCCGGCTGGATACCGTGCTACAGGCCGTAAACGGGGATTTCATCTACCAGTACACCCAGACTATAACCACCCGGCCCAGGCTGCGGAAAGTAGATATAGTCCTGTCCGGAGACGTCTTCGAAAGCGACCAGCGCATCTATACCATGAAGCGCTCCGACCCGCTTACTTTCTACATCAGTTCCCTTTCCGCCTTCGTGGACGAGACGGAACGGTACCTGACCACCGTCCGGGAGCGCCGCGCCGCTGCCAACACCGCCTGTTACGTGGACTTCGCCCAGGGACGGGCCGATATAGACCTGGCGCTGGGAAACAACCGGAGCGAGATGGGCCGGATACGCGGAAACATCACCGAACTGCTGGAGAACAGGCAATTCGACCTGGACTCCATCATCATCGCTGCATCGGCCTCTCCGGAAGGGGTGCTCTCTACCAATCTTTCCCTGTCGGAACGCCGGGCGGCGGCCGTGGCCGATTACTTCGACCACTATGTGCGCCATTACAGGGACTCCCTGCGCAGAAACTCTTTCTCCCTAAGCATTGGTGACGATGGAACCGAACAAGTGAGCCGTACATCCACGGCATCCATCCCCTTCCGCTCCCGCTCCAACGGCGAGAACTGGGAAATGCTCTCGTTCCTGATGGATGAAGATACTTTGCTTTCTTCCTCGGCCCGGCTATCGTATATGAAGCATTTGGCAGAGCCCGACCTGGACCGGCGGGAAGAGGCGCTGCGCCGGGAACCCTACTACGAATACCTGCGGGAAAACCTGTATCCCCGTCTGCGTACCGTGAAATTCGACTTTTTCCTGCACAGGAAGGGAATGATTAAGGACACGGTTCACACAACCCAGCTGGATACGGTTTACATGAAAGGGATTGAGGCGCTGAAGGAACGGGACTATAAGCTGGCACTGGAGTATCTGCGTCCTTATAAGGACTACAATACTGCCATCGCTTATGTTTCATTGGACTACAACGCATCGGCCATGTCCATCCTGCAGGAACTGGAGCGAACCCCGCAGGTCACTTATATGCTGGCGGTGCTTCACGCCCGCAGAGGCGACGACCAAGCCGCCGTACAGTGCTATCTGGACGCCTGCAGGGCCGACCGGACCCTGGTGTTCCGCGGCAATCTGGACCCGGAAATCTTCGCCCTTATCCAAAGATACAATTTAAACTCGCAAACCTCTGAAAATGAGGATTATATTTAATTATCAACGTTTACAAAAATCGTTTTCAATGAAAAAGAATCCTTTCCTGTTCCTGTCAGCAGCCCTTGCTGCAGTAGTGCTATCCTCTTGCGGAAAACCCGTCTCCCTTTCTCCCCTGCCGGAAAACGGCAGCGAGGTCCAGAACATCATGGTGCCTACAGGGTCCCTGCACGTAACTGTAGGAACCGAAGAAGACACCAAAGCCTCCCTCACCGGACTGAACGAGAAAAATGTCCGTTCCTTGCAGGTCTTTGTTTTCAACGCCGAATCCGGTAAACGGGAAACCGACCGCTTCGTCTCTGCCAACAACCTCACCATCACCGCACCGGTGGGAGAAAAACACATCTGGGCCATCGTGAACCACGAGCGTTTTGCAGATATGCCCACGGAAGAGCAGCTGAAAAACACGGTTTCAGACTTATCAGACAACTATGCCGCCAACGGAATCTATCTGGTAATGGCCGGAGAGAAGGATGTAACGGTAACCCAAGAAAACATTCCCGTGGAAATACCTGTCACGCGCCTTACCTCCCGGATCGTGCTCAAGAAGGTAATCCGCAAATTTGATGAGACTTACCTGAAGAACTGCACCTTCACCATCAAGGAAATCTACCTGAAGAACGTAGCAGGCGATACCACTCTCTCCCTGAATAAGAACGGAAGCGAATGGGACCTTCCCGATCCCAAGGTCTGGTACAACAAAATGAAGAGAGTGGACGCCCCTTCGGTCAATCCGCTCATCTGGGACAACAACCTGGGCATTTCCTGCGAAGAGAACACGGAAAAAACCATCGACCGGGTATGGTACACCTATCCCAATCCCACTTCCGGAGACACCAAGTCCGCTGACTGGAGCGCCCGCCACACCCGCCTGGTGGTCCACGCCGAAGTAACCGGTTACGGCAGCGGAGGAGCCATCCAGTCATATTACACCTTCACCCTGCCTGTGCTGAAACGGAACTTTTCTTATGAAATTGCGAACATTACCTTCACGATGCTGGGAAAGAATAACGATGACGATGATACGGTTACCGATACCGGTACAGCCTCCATCACCCTCAACGTAAAGGACTGGGACTCCACTACGGACCTGAATTTCAACATGTAATCCCTATTACCCAATCCGCATGCGACAGCTGAAAAAGATATCGGGAGCACTGGCGGTGGCCATCATCGCCAGCTCCTGCTCCTCGCTCATCCGTGAAGACCGTTCCGGCTGTCCGGCCACGCTCTTTTTCGAGTTTCTGGATTCACAAGGCATCGGCCCGGCCGAGCTGATGTATCTGGAAGCGTCCCCGGTACTGGGCGGAAGCGGAAGGGTCACAGACACAACTACAGTGGGCGCCATGGCCGACAAAAGCTATTCCCTGCAAGTACGCCGGAGCGATGCCGTGAGCATCTACGGAATGGCGTGTTTCGGAAACAGCCGCATCGTCCGGGAAAGCGGATGGGTGGTGGACCTGCAGCAGGACGGAGACAAATTGTACCGTTTCTCCGCGAAAGCGTCCGGCATGGACGAATCGGCCGTAATCCCCGTGGAAATGACCAAGGAGCATTGCAGCATTCACGTGACGTTTATCGACTTCGACCGGGTGCAGAACCAGGGTCGGTTCCCGTTTCGCGTGGTCGTATCGGCCAATACCTGCGGGATAGACCTCCACGACGGTGTTCCGGTCACTGGGCCTTTCCGCTATTCGCCCCCGGAACAGCTCTCCGGCGAATTCCAATTCACCGTTCCCAGGCAGGCCGACCAGTCCCTCACCCTGGAACTGTGGGAACCGGAGGCCGATGAAAGCACGGGTAAACCGCTGGACAGCATACTCCTGTGGAACCTGCTCAAACAAGTGGAAGGTTTCAGCTGGGACCTGAAAAACCTGCCCGACATTTCTGTCAAGATTGATTATATCCGCTCCGAAGTAACCCTTTCCATCAGCGACTGGCAAAATGAAACTTCCATCAACTACGCCATATAAAATGAAACCATATCGACTATTATCCTTTTTGCTTGCCGCAGCCGTCCTTTCCTGCGGGAAAGCGGACATTCCCGAACCGAAACCCGCTATTCTGCAGGAATCCGGAACCGGAGCCGCCACAGGGATAGTGAGCGTGAGCCTGGGAGGACCTTTTGCCACCACCCGGGTTGCCGATCCCTCCAGCTCCGTAGAAAACACTTGCCATCGCTGGGCAGTCTGGTTTTTCGATCAGAACGGCGACAGCGTAGCATACGGGACCGGTCAAGCCGGTGACAGCATCCGGAGAACAGTGTTGGCGGGTCGATATACGATTGTTGCCGTAGCCAATTATCCGGACAGGCTGATTCCGGAACAAATCAAAAGAATGACGCAAATAACCCAATGGGTATCAAACCTTTCCGATAATTCGACCGGCTCGATGCTGATGTACGGGGAGTCTTCCCTTGAATTGGAGAAAGACCAGACCGTCTCCAGGAACGTGGATGTAAGGAGGTTGGTGGCCAAAGTGGGGGTAAAGAAAGTGTCCGTCGCTTTTGAAAACCCGTATCTGGCAGCCAAAACCACCCGGCTGGAAGCCATCTATCTCACCAACCTGTACCGGACCAGCCGCTTGGGGACCGATTTTACCGACATGGAACTAAGTGCCTCGGAATCGGCCTGGTACAACGTGATGGGCTGGCGGCCGGACAATGCCGCCAATCCACAGGCAGACGCTCTGGTGGGAGACCTGGATATCCGGGTCACTCTTACGCCATCAGCCCCCCACAATACTCCCCATTATTTCTACGCCTATCCCAACGCCATGTCAATGGACGATGACACGCACGAAGCCAGCTGGAGCAAACGTTCAACACGCCTGGTCCTGCAGGTTGCCATCGGCAACAAGACCTATTATTACCAGGTCCAGGTTCCCTCCATGGGCAGAAACCGTATCTATGTGGCCGATGAGATTATCCTGAAAAAACTTGGGTCCATGGATCCGGAGCAGGAAATCCCGGGCTCGGTGGACGTGGTATTTTCTGCTTTGGGCGTTGACTGGGATCAAGATGTGAATGTATCTGAAAATTCTTAATGATATGATAAACAAGTTAAGGCGTTCCTTATTTAAAGTTTTGCTCCCGATTCTGCTCCAGGGTTGGTTCTTCTCGGCCTGTGAGAAGGAGCCCGTGGCCGCCATCCCGGAAAAAACCTGCTTCTCCCTAATCCTGGAAGAAGAAGCCGGGCCGCCTACAAAAAGTCTCCTGCAATCGGCCGATATAGAGACAAAAATCACATCGGTGACACTGGGGCTGTATCAAGGAGGATTACTGGTGGATGCGGAACACTATACGGGTAATTTCAACCAGATGGCATTCCCGTTGGAAGAAGGAGTTTATACTGCTTATGCCCTGGTGAATATGGGCGATATGCGGGAGTTCCTTCCGGAAAACGAGGGTGACCTCCCCTCCCTTTCCTATTCCATACCGGGCTACACAGACCCTGTGGTGGGCATCGAATACCGGGGAATCCCCATGGCCGGTTCCCTCATTTATACCGTGGGGGTGAGTGGCAGCGGTACTATACGGGTGAAAAGGTTGATGGCAAAGGTCACTGCCATCCTTTCCTGTGAATGGACGGGAACCATTTCCAGCGTGAAAGTGTACAACCTTAACCGTACCCTCAAGCCCTTCGGGACCAGCGCCGCCGCTTCATCGGCCGATATCCTCCCCGTTCAGGAATTCCAGAGCGGTGGAGGTACGGCCTCGGGGACATACGTATTCTATGTACCGGAAAACATGCAGGGTTCTGTCTCCGGGATAAGCACTCCTTCCGAAAAAAGTCCGGAAGGAAGTGCGACTGTGAAAACCAAGAAGGAGCTGATGACTTACCTCGAAACCCTGGTCGAGGGGAAATCCGGCGTGGAAGGAGACATCAGATACCGGAGTTTCCTGGGAGAAGATGCCACCTCCGACTTCAACATCAACCGGAACTGGCGCTATACCTGGACCTTACGTTTTTTGCCGGGCGGCCGTCTGCACAATGACTGGAAACACGAAAACCGGCTCAGCTGGTCGGAATACCGCTATTTCATTAACCCTGCTACCATTAATCTTTATGCCGGAGAATCCGCCTTTATCGATCTCCAGCGGGCCGAAGAACGCTATGTAAACGGTTCCTTACATGCTAATGGTGGAGGAAGCATTTCCTATGGAAGCCATTTCAACTGGTCTTACGCTTCCCTGACCAATCCTTCCGTAGTCAATGACCAGGGAGCTATCATTGGAGCCTTGTCCGGCGAGAAATACAGCGTTTACGGAGTTGGTGAAGGAACACGGCGTGTGACGGCGACCGGTCCCGACGGAAGTGGTGAGTTGAGTCTGTACTGCGATGTCCATTCCATGAACTACAAGCGGCAGCTGTTGCTGATGGCAGACCCCGGGCCCAGGGCCGTCGTGGGTGAGACCGTACGGCTGAAAGCGTTGGTTTACACTGTCCAAAACGGTGTTACAACAGGCGGGACTGACGTTTCCGCCTCCTATGACTGCCATATTTACCGTGCCGGCTATGAAGGAAGCAATTCCGTCCACGTTCCCAGCCAGGGGTATGTAACCGCCACCGGGCCGGATGAAGAACGTTTCAGTGCCAGCTACGATTATTATGCCGACGGTAAGACCATCTATGCGAACGGTCTCCACGTAACCTTTGAGCAAACCCGGACCGGGGATCTGTCCATCGTGGGTGTATCCACCCCGGGAACGGTGGGAAGTTCCATTCAACTGGTAGCGCTTTTTACCCAATACAGCAACGGTGTTGCAAGCGCCACTACCGATGTTACTTCGCAGGCCAGCTGGAATATCCAGGACGGTGAAGGGGTAAGCGTATCGGCCGGAATAGTTTATGGAACCCTGCCCGGAGCGTCCGTGGTACAAGCCACCTATATAGCCCCGAACGGATTAAGATACCGTGCACAAAGCATAGTCCTATTCAACAGTCATTAACAAATTGCACGGTTTTTGCTAACTTTGCAGCGCGATGAGAACGAATCGGATTATATCCCTGATGCTCGCCGCGCTGCTTTTTGCAGTATGCGGCCAGGTAAAAATGCGGGCCCAGGCTTCTCAGGACAGCGTTTCCGTATCGGCCCAGGCCGATACCCTTTCGCTTTCCGAGCAGGTGGTGGCCTATGCCCGTACCTTTACGGGAACCCCTTATAAACTGGGGGCATCCGGGCCTTCCCGATTCGACTGCTCCAGCTATACCCGCTACGTTTTCAAACATTTCGGCTTTGACATCACAGCCTATTCCGCCATTCAGTTCAAGGAAGGTCGGGAAGTACCTACTTACAAGGACCTGCAGAAGGGAGATCTGGTCTTTTTTGGGAAAAGAGGCAGTGTCCGCAATATCGGACATGTGGGCATCGTGGTGACTGTAGATAAGGAAAACGGCAGTTTCACGTTCATTCATGCCTCGGTATCCAAAGGTGTAGTGGAGCAAACCTTCAACCATCCCTATTTTATGATGCGTTATATGGGAGCCCGCCGCATTTTGCCGGATGAGTAAATTCCCGCTTTTTTCTGTCATTCTTAGCAAAGCGAAGAATCTTTTTATTATCTTTGCAACGTTTACCGACGGGGGTGTTTTGGTTTTGACAGCGCTGATGTCGGACAGTAAGCATGCCGGGCGCCGAGCTTCAGCCCGTAAATCTCAGGCTCAAACAAATCAGTTGCCAAAAACAACTACGCACTCGCTGCTTAATTTGCCAAGCAAATTAACTTAATCCGTCCCGCCAAGGCTGCGGGGCCGACGAGTATCCCTCGGACTTTCCGCCTCTTAAGGGCCGATCAAGGGGTATCATCCATTTGAGGCTGCTCCGGACGACGCCTCTACCTCCGGCTAAGATTTAAAGGCTAAGCCTGTCTTCGCCCGCCTTCCGGCAGGGACAGGTCGAAAACCAAAGGACGGATAAGCATGTAGAAAGCTGCCTGGTGCGGCGTTTGGACAGCGGTTCGAGTCCGCTCACCTCCACTTAAGCAACTGATTGTTTATCTTACGCTGATAGATAAGAGACCTCCACGGACAAGGTAGACGTTCATGGATATATAGTCTTTTAGATTGGCCACGTTTGTTTTGACAGTACCACCGGTCCATAGAAAACAGTTGGATTCACCATTGGATGCAGCCGTTGACTCCCATAATGTCAGGGACTGATAGATTAAGCGGAATGTCTCGCCCTCAACCACCCCCATAGCAGGCATAGCCACACACCCCTGTTCCAGGTATTTGAAGAGTGACTCCGTATCCAGCGTGTTTTGATCGGCCTTCACCATATTTTTTCTTACCAGCCTCTGGTTTTCAGTATTGAAGGTAATAACCTCATTGTCAGGGAACCAGATTAGCACATTCCGTCTATAATCCCGGGCCCACTGGTCTCCCGTCGGATAAAGCTGGCAAGCGGAAAATACAAATTGCGCTTCCCCATTGACAGTGGAACCGTTTCGATAGGTAAAACCGAATAAAGCACTCAACTCCCGTTCTGTCGGCACCCTCCAGTCGTCATATCCCCCATACGAGACTTTCCTGCCTTTGTTGTCTATACTGCCGGAATCGAGGCCGAATGCGTCTCCCCGGGAATCGAAATACCGGCCCAGTTCCAGGAAATTGAAGTAATAGCTTCCCTCTACCGGGCCACGGTACGTACCACACCCATAATAATCAGCCCAGTCATCCAGGATATGGTTACGGAACTCATCCTTGATGATGAATTTAGTTCCGTCAAAGTATAATGGTCCCGGCGCAATCCACATCTTCCCGAAAGGGCCCAGCGCATCTATGCCAACAGCTATGGTCCGGATCTGTCCGCTGTTCCGGAAGCGGATAAGGTACTCCGGGCTGTCGGATGCCTTGCGTTGCAGGCTTACAGTAATCGTTCCTCCGCACCACTGCACCGTGTTTTGGGCCGTAGTGGATACAAGCAGCCCGGCAGGAGGTGTGTCCGACCAGCTCGTTCCCCCGTCCGTGGAGAAATCCATCGTCCAGGAAAGGGGCTCTCTGAAACCCGCGAGATGCTGGCGGAAGGACTTCACCGTGAATGTGAAACTCTGGTCAAACTCAATCGTTTCCGGGACCCCGGCCAAGTCCACCATATAGAAGAGCCAGTCCTCCTGGGACAGCGACAGAGTATAGGTGTACCTTTTGCCTGGTTCCCACGTCTGGCCCTTAAGGTCGAACACGAGTTCGTAATCGCGGCCGTTGTAGTTCACGGTAGCGATAATCCGGGCGTCCGCCGGGCAAGTCTGCGGCATGACGATGAGCGTATTGACCCCTTCCGTGAGGACCGTCACTCCCGATGCGGGCACGGGGGTGTCCATGCTCACCGAGTATGTCGCACTTCCGGAATGATCTGTCCACGAGGGGGCGCCGACGGAGTGCCTTCCGCTGTCATAGACACCACTGACGCCGACGGATTTCACCGTCATGCCAAGCCCGAGGTCCGCCGCCTTGAAATCAATGGCGGAGAGTGCATGCGTAAAGTTTAAGGCAACTGTGCCGCCGGCGTCCGAGCCGTCTCCGGCATAGACCCCGCTCACGCTCTCAAGGAGGTCGAGCTGGGTACCGATGTCACTGAGCACCGTATAGGACACTACCGGAGCACCCTGCGTCTGCTGGTCCGACACCCAATCCAAACCCGTCGCAGATGCAGGGGAAACGGCAAAGAAACGCGTGTTGTAATCGGCTCCCGGCCATATCATCCGCGTCCCGTCTCCCCGCCACTCGGAAAAAGCTCTGGAAACACTTGCCTTGTAAAACAAATTGGCGTTCTTCAAACCGTCCCATGCCCCCAGGAAAGCATATCCCGACACGCTGAAATCCGGATAGATTCCCGTGACGGGTGCGGACTTGGTATCTGCCTCCCTATCAATAGTCCATGACGATTCGATGGCATGCAGATATACCGTCCGCCCGTCCGGCATCTCTCCGTTAAGGACCTGCGTCTTCGTCAAGGCCGATTCTTCGGAAAAGTACGTCAGGGTCGGAGAAAAGAGAACAGTACACTTCTCCTTGTCACAAGGACGCTCCAACGCCTGGCAGGAGGAAATGACGGCCAGGGCCGCAACGGAAATAAGAATAGGAAACGTTATTTTCATAATCAAATGATTCTTATAGGGTTAGCGAACCAGGCGGACGGAAGCACGGTTTAAATAACTGCCTGCATTATCGGTTTCCGTCTGGTCTCCGAATTTCAAAAGATTAAAGGAGTAGATACCATTGACTTTTCCACAGGCAGAAGAAGAATAATAATATCCACTGTGATTGTCCGCAATCTGCCACCCATAGAGAGAATTGATGTCATTATTGAAGTATCCATATGCCGGCAGGAATACGCAGCCCTGCTCCAGAAACTCTTCCAATTGATTGGTTGTCAGATGGAATAGATTATCCTGCGAAGGCATCGTCTCTCCAGAAATGATTTCCCCATCAGGAAAAATCAGTAAGCCGGACAAGGTTTCCTGCGTGATACCGGGCAGATATACTCCTTCTATTCTGACCTCCTTGTGCTTCATTGCAGCAGAATGGCCATTGACGAAGGAACCGGGACGGTTTCTACCGGGAGAACGACCATCGATAAGGGTTTGGAGCTCCGTCATCGTCGGTAGTCTCCAGTCGTCATGCCCGCCAAAGGATACTTTGTTGCCGTTATTGTCGATATCACCGCTGGCTTCGTCAAACGCATCACCCCTTGAATCAAAGAACGAAGCAAGTTCCGGGGCATTAAAGTAATAGCTTCCCCGCACTTTCCCGTGCTGGGCACCATACGAATAGTGACTCCAGTCACCATCGATAAGGAACGTTGTCCCGTCGTAACAGAGATTACCCGGAGCTATCTCCAGACCGCCGAAAAGGCCGACGCCAGGCAGGTTGACCTTAATGATCTTCGAATCCCCGCTATTGCTGACTTTCAGGAGGATGGAACACCCCAGTCCTTCTGCCGTGATGGAAACAGTCTCCCCGTCCCATCCGCCGGCGTTGCCGGAGACTACGGCGTCACTTGTCATACCGGGCGCCCGGGTTCCCTGCCAAGTGAGTCCGCCGTCATGCGAATACTGCAGGGTCCAGGGCAGTTCCTGCCGGAGCCCCGAGACATGCTGACGGTACGACTTAACCGTGGCTACCACCGTTGCGGTGTTCTCCGGAATCGAGGTCTGCACAGCGGAAAGGTCTATCATCGAAAACAGCCAGCCGTCGTCAAAATCCGACAGCGTGTAGGTAATCTTTTTGCCGGGTGCCCATACTTCCCCCTCCAAATTGTACTTCAGTTCGAAATCCTGCCCGCCGTAAGTCACCGCAACTATGATAAAGGCGCCGTTCGGGCAGGTCTGCGGCATCAGGATCATCGTTTGTTGCCCGGAAGTGACCCCTGTCGTGCTGTTTGCAGGAACGGAAACATAGGTTGGCACCGTATAGGTGGCGCTGCCTGTGAGACCGGTCCATACCCCGGAGCCCAGCCGATGGCTTCCGCTGTCGTAAACCCCTGTCACACTGACGGTTTTCACCGTCAGGGCCATGTCCACATCCGCCACTTTTACTTCCAGCGCAGTCATGGCATGCGAGAAGGCAAGGTTCACCCCGCCGGTGGCCGTGGAACCATCCCCGGGATAATCGGCGCTCTCACACTCGAGTATATCCAGCTGGGACGATACGGTCCCTTCGACGGTATAGCCGATGACAGGGGCTCCGGCCGAGGTGGCCGACGACCAGGAAAGCCCCGTCGCAATGGAAGGTGACACGGCATAGAACCGTACGTTGTAATCGGCCCCGGGCCAGACCATCCGCGTTCCGTCGGACCACCAACTGCCATCCCTGGTCATCCGGGCCCTGTAGAAGAGGTTTGGTTCCACCTGGTTGCCCCAAGCCCCGAGAAAGGCATAGCCCGACACGTCGTAGGAGGAATGAAGGTCCGTCACGGGGGTGGACTTTGTCCCTGCTGTGCCCCAGGTCTCTTCGCTCCGCCTAATCCGAAGTCCGGGTCCCCCTTCAGCGGAAAGCGACTCCCCTTCAGAAGAAACACCAACTGCTTCCAGCCCGCCATAGGCGGCCAGCGAGGGGAGGAAACGGATATCCGGAACGGAAACGGAGCGCTCGTCCACGGCTCTCTGGCAGGCAGACAACGTCAGAATCATTAATACCGCACTTAATCTGATGCTTTTCATGGATATAACTAATTAATTGTTTTTAAGCTCATTCTTTATTCAGTCCAAGAGTCCTTCCGAGGCATTCAAACGGCACGACAGTCCCGCTAAGCGTCACTACGCCCGTATATCGGCCGGTCAGGGAAATCAGATCCTCATATCCTTCGAAGGAGGAGACATCATCCGGGAAGACGAAAGAAACCTCCAGGTGGCCGGTGACGCGAGAAAAGATTCTGTCGAGCGTCTCATAGGCCCCCGCCGCCGTAGAGAACACGATACCTACCGCATTGCCACCTACCCCGGTATTCTTTATCAGGTTCCCATAGCCGGAAACGACATCACCCAGGAAAACTATAAGCTGGCCCGGCATCCGCTGAAGGGGCCTCTCTATCACGTCCCAGGGGCTCAGGGTTCCGTCTCCGAAGAAGATGACAGTATTGTCGGCATTCAGACCTGCAGCATTGTTCACGAGTGCGAACGGATTGACATCCGGTTCAGAGAAGACGATATCCATCGTCTCGGGCATGAAACTGAGGCTCCCCTCCTCCTCCGTAAAACCGTTGATTCCAACATTATAGGAGATGGCGGTGAAAGGCAGTTCGGTCTCCTCGTCCTTGACTCCCATCCGGGCGATGACCAGTTCGTCTATCTCATAGGAGGTATTCATAGTCCCTACGGGCATCGTTATGGGATAGAAGTACTCTTCCGCACCAATGGTGGCACGGACGAGCATCCGGGTGCGTCTGGGGCCCCAGGATTCTTTCACACGGCTGTCTTCTCCGACGGGATTCGGAAGCATGTAAAACCGGTGCTCCATCGTGTAGGAAGCATCAAAGGCCACCGCCTGCAAAGCAAAGGGTATGGCGTCATGGAGGAGGTATTCCGCATCGGAGTGCAAACCCAACCTGTTATACCAGCGGGACGGAACCCCGATAAGGCCGAGATCACGCTCCCCCGCTACGTTGGTAAGGTAGACGTCCGTCAGCCTGAGTTCCTTCGAGGACAGGGCTTCCGGGGCAAGTTTGTTCGTAATCTTCCGGATGACGGCACGCGCCTCAAGGAAAGATACCGGGACGACCACCGTTTCATTGACGGAGAGGTTTGCCTCCACATGGCCGATATGCACCAGGTCGGACGGGCGCTGATCCCCGAGGTCCGTCAGGGCAGAAAGCAGGCCGGCCTTCGTGGTTACTTCCGACAGCGATGCACTATTGGTGACAGCCCACACTTCGTGGATACCCGTATGCGTCCTCACCGTCAGCGTCCCGGAGGAGTTCCTGTGGCCGTAACCGTCTATCTCCCCTCCCGGGTCGAAAAGGAACACCTGGATGTCCCGGACCGTCTTCTCCGCAGCATCATCCATCCCGGCAGCCCTGGTTCCCGGGACTGAGGTGCCGACGGATATCTCCACCATAGCAGGCTGGCCGATATAGTAACTGCCGGCAAAAGTTGAGCAAGAAGCCTCCAAAACAAGCAGCAGAGCAAATTGGATTAAAGCTCTTATTTTGAATCTCATGGCCAACGAACCTAAATCTTTATCTTACCATTATCCCGGAACACCACCTGTTCCCAATCCGCCACGTTTACAGTGATAAGACTCACCGCACCGTCCACAAAGTCCACTTTCACGTGGATATCCTCCGGGAACGGAGCCGTCCAGTCATATCCATTTTCCGTCAGGACAGGACCGAGCGGAAGGGTGTGGAACTTCGTCCATTCGGTGTCATTTTCGTCCAGTTTGAACAGGAAGTCCGCATAAAGGCCTCCCGCGTATGAGGTCTTCGTCACTGCGTCATCCTGTCTCGGTATCCTGGCCACACGGACGCGATAGCTGATCATCGCCGCCGGGCATGAATAGGAACCGGTATGCAGGGTGAGCTGCGGAAGGATATATCCGTCCACGGCACACTTCACAACGGGAAGGAAGGGGTACTCCGTGGACGCTCCCTGTACATCGAAGATGACATTCGTATAGAGTGCCCTCACAGGTAACGGGAATTCCACCTGTTCCAGTCTCGCACCCAGCACGGTATCGATGTAACCGCCGATGGCTTCGGGTATCTCCGTCCCCTCCGGGACGGTGAGGAGACCGTTCTTCCCGTCAATTCCGCCATCCCAGCCCGTCAGGCTGACGGCTGTGAACGCCCCGCCCTTCTTCCACTTGAACTGCCATCCCTCATTGAGCACCTCCGTCCTCACGGATGTGCGGTCCATCCCGTCGAAGCCCGGCCCCGTTAAACGGAAATCCATTTCCGGCCAGTGTACGGCATTGACAGGAGGGACCGCCTGCAAGGTAATCCAGGCAGGACACTCCGTGCGGTCCTCCAGGATTAACGACCTGCATCCTTGAAGGAGAAAGACGGATACGAGGACGGTAGCCACCGTTCCGGCTGCAGGAAAGAATGATATGCGTTGTCTGTCCATCTTCCTTTTTGGGAAAAGGTCCCTCCTTTCAACTCAGATAACATACTTGCCGCCTTCTGTTTCCATGGTGACCAGCTCCCAGTCGTTGACACTGATGGTAAGGGTAACATCGGCTGCCATCACGGGCTCATCCGGATTGGTGGAACCCAGGCGGGTGAGAACCAGCTCTTCAATCTCGAAGGAACGGTTGGCGCGAAGGCCCTTGTATGCGGCAGCCTGGGCAGCATAGTTGGCATCGTCGGGCGGCAGGATGGGATATGCGCTCCAGGCAGCGCCGTCCGGAGCCATGATCTCAACGATGGGAATGGCGTAGTAATAGGTCTTGCCCTGGTATTCGGTCTCGATGACAAGTTTCGTGTGGCGGGGAGACCACTCACCGTCACCACCGGTAGTTGCTGCAAAGGGTACATTGTTCGGCATCACATAGAAAACGCCGGCAATGGAGGTGTTGGACACGGGAGCAGGGGCATGGTTGGCGTCCTCTTCATAAGCAAGGGTCACATCTGCAGCCAGGCCTTTATTAAGCCAGGAGTTCATTCCGAGCTCAATATCCACATGAGCTTTCGGGGTGTGGCTGGCATTATAGACGTACTTATTGTGCCAAAGGTCCGTGCCGGCGTTCTTGCAGAGGCCGATTTCGCCATCCGAACCAAGACCATAGGAACCAGCCACGTTGGACATGTAGATGTTCTTGATTTTGAGGTCCTTATTCAGGGACTTGGAAGCGAACTGTCGGGTGATTTTGTTAATCTTCACGCGGCTGACCACCCGTGACACGTTCACGCTGACTGCATTGGCACCGGGGACGAGGGTTGCACCTGCCTTGCCGACCATCTCGAAGTTGTCCAGGGAGGAGGGAACATTGCCGGCTTTCCTGCAATTGTTTTCCAAGGTGAAAACCAGGTCTTCAAGATTGGTGCGGGTTGCAATGCCGGCCTCGAGTTCCGACTCCGGCCATTCGGCGTTGATGAGGATGTAAACCTCCTTGTCGGGTCCGGTGGTGCATTCCATCGTTGGCTGGCTGCTGCCGTCATAGCCTGCAAAATGGCTGTACGCATCCAAATCTCCGGTGGCGTTGAAGACAAAGGCATCGATGGTGTTGATGGCGTTTTCGTCGGCTGTCCCAGTGACAGTGGCCCTGGTGACGGGAGGCCGATGAATGTCCAGTGTCACGAGCGCACTCTTGCCGGAGGAGACGTCTGCAACGGTGGCGTTCTTGTTACAAGCTGCAAAAGATGCAGTAAGGGCTATGCCCAGAAAGATACAATACTTTTTCATCGTTAAACGGGTTTATAAATGGTGATAGCTTAATATGTCCTGAAGATCCCTGTACTGGAGACATTCGCAAACCGGTTCCGGTTTACCAGGATGGAAACTGGTGTTCCTTTAGAGCCCTCAACAATCCATAACATCACATTTCGGATACAAAGATAGATACTTTATTTAATTCTGCAATACCTTTTCGCAAAATTAAACAATATAATTTCAGATACGATATATTCGTTCACCAATCAGGAGGCAATCCAGATCATTTCGAACGAAGCGAAATGCCCGGTGAAAAATATAAACCCTACTTTTTGATTTTTATGCAAAAAACAATTATATTGCGGCGTATTTCCAAGATATTCACATGCGACGGGTAAAGAAAACAGAAAAAAAACTGGATGTATTGTTTTCTCTCATCAATAAGGCCGGGCTCACTTTTGAGCAGGTGGCCGAAAGAATCCATGTTTCGAAGGCCTCCATGTCCAGGTGGTTGCATGAGGATAATATCAAGTTGCAAAATCTTGTATCGATAGCCTCATGCTGCGGATACGATGCTTCGTTCTGCATGTGTCGCGGAGATTATCCTGTAGAGAGCATCAGCGTTGTTACCACACTGGACAACATCAACGAATTCATTTTGAAGTCGCTTACCTACTATGGCCTTACCCTCCAGACTGTTTCCAGACTGAACAAGGTCAACTATAATACTATAGTCACCAGGATCTATCGCAACAGATGGAATTTTGGTGACATGTTATCCTTTGCGGATAATCTGGAAATGAATGTTTTCATTGAGTTCATCCCGCATTCCGGCACTGTTGGACAAGTTCCCAAAAAAGGAGCTGTGATATACTCTGTGGCCGAAGATGCCTGCTACGTTAATCCTAAGGATCTTTCCTCACCTCATGGCGAAACGTAAAATCAACGGCTGGCTGGCACTGAGCCCCCTGCTGGTTTTTCTTTGCATCTATGTTATAAGCTCGCTGGTGGCCCGGGACTTCTACAAAGTTCCGGTTGCGGCGGCATTTATCATCGCATCGGCCTATGCCCTGCTTATCACCCGCGGGGTAGAGAAGACGGATGACAAGATGGCCATTTTCTCCCGGGGGGCCGGTAACAGGAACGTGCTGCTCATGATCTGGATCTTTGTGCTGGCCGGTGCCTTTGCCGCCACGGCCAAGGATATCGGTGCCATAGACGCCACGGTGAACGCTACGCTGCGCATCCTTCCCGGCAAACTCATCTATGCGGGCCTTTTTCTGGCCGCCTGCTTCATTTCCATGGCCATCGGCACTTCCGTGGGTACCATCGTGGCCCTGGTGCCGATTGCCACAGGCATAGCTGCCGAAACCGGCATCGGCATTCCCTTTGTCACGGGCATCATCGTGGGCGGCGCGTTCTTCGGTGACAACCTTTCATTCATCTCGGACACCACCGTCGCTGCTACCAAGAGCCAGGGTTGCTCCATGAGAGACAAGTTCCGGACCAACCTGTGGATTGCAGCTCCGGCAGCCATCCTGGTTACCGTACTATATATTATAATGGGGCTGAAGGTGGAGGCCGTACCCTCCGGAGAGCCGGTCCAATGGCTGGGGTGATCCCCTATCTTCTGGTCATCGGCCTGGCCCTTGCGGGGGTAAACGTGGTTACGGTACTCACCATCGGCATCGGCATCAACGGCATCATCGGTTGGTGCACAGGTGCTTACGACTTCGTGGGATGGATGGCTTCCATCGGATCGGGCATAGGTTCCATGGGCGAACTGATTATCGTTTCCCTGCTGGCCGGCGGCATGCTGGAGATTATCCGCTACAACGGCGGAATGGATTTTATCATCGACGGACTCACCCGGCGTATCGGGGGAAAGCGGGCCGCGGGGTTCTCCATAGCCGCCCTGGTCTCCCTCGTAAACCTGTGTACGGCCAATAATACCATAGCCATTATCACCACAGGCCCCCTGGCCAAAGACATTACCGACCGTTTCGGCCTGGATCCGCGCAAGACGGCCTCCATCCTGGACAGTTTTTCCTGCCTGGTGCAGGGTATCATCCCTTACGGAGCCCAGATGCTCATGGCCAGCGGCCTGGCCGGTGTCTCCGCGGCAGCCATCACGGGAAGACTGTACTATCCTTTCGCCCTGGGTCTGATGGCGGTCCTGTCCATCCTGCTTCGTTTCCCGCGCAAGTATTCATAGCCAAACCACCAGGCGGCGGTCCAGGCCGATGCGCTTGCGCCCACCCCGCTCTCCCGAAATGACATAAGCCGGAAGCCACTCCTCTTCCAGCGATTGTTCAAGGGCGTCGGAAGCCCTTGACGCCGCAACACCCACTTCCCGGCTGGCGGTATCCAGCAGGCGGTCCAGGCAACGCTTGATCTCCTCATTGCTGCCAAGGCGGCTAAGGCGGCGGTAATATACTTCCAATTCTTGCCGGTACAAACCCACCTCGCTGAAGGCAATTCCCTCCGGATGCTTCAGAAACAAAAGAAAAACCGCCTTGGACATGGGACGCATCCGGATTTCCGTTCCTCTCCTTCCTCCAAGGAAAATCCTATAATCCCGGGTAATGACCAGAGAGGGTCCTTGGGGAGTATCCCCTTTCTGAACACGTCCGGAGAGCCGCTTTTTTGCCCGGTGAATAAGTGATATCAGTTCCGCTGCGTCCATCACATCCAATCCGGAGCCATACCTCAAGGATGCTTCTTCCAGCCGCTCTGTCCCAAAACGGCCTTCCAGCAACGCCAAGGCCAATAAGGCTTCTTCTCCCGCCCAATATATACTGCACTTTTCCATCATGGTTCCAAATATAGGAAGAATGGTAAAAGGCTGCAAGGACGCTACCCGCAATAATTTTGGATTAGGACTTTTCAATCTAAATTTCAAAGACGAATTCAGCGGCCCCTCACAATCACTGCGTAGGGCCGCTTACTTAACCTAAACTTAAACTATGAAAAACTTCGTGACAAATATAAGAATATAAAATTGATATCCAAATTATTTGTGACGAATTTTCGCATATTTTAAGAGAAGGAGTTTCTCGCCGTACCTTTCAAACAGGATTTTTGCCTTTAGCTCAGGAATCTGTCCAGTAATTTCAAGGACTTTTCCGGCCCCAAAACGGTTATGTTCTATGGAGTCTCCAACACGGAACGAGGACATGGGATCCGGTACAAAATTGGCATCGATGACAGGGGGCTTGGCGGGTGCTTCCAGAGCGGGTCTCACACGGGAAGATGAGGGCTTTGCAGCAGCCGGCCTTTCGGACCGGGGTGCCCAAATGGGCTTTCCCCAGCGGAAACCGCCCCCGGGAACATCTTCGGAAGAAGCCGATTCAAAGTCTTCCCGCCGGAGCGGATTCTGCAAATACTGGGGAGCTATCTCCCGCAGGAAGCGGCTGGGAGCATTGGATTCATGCTTGCCGTTCCGCATCCGGGTTTCGGCATAAGAGAGGGTTACCACTCTCATAGCCCGGGTAAGGGCCACGTAGAACAACCGGCGTTCCTCTTCCAGGTCGCTTTCCGTAAGCAGCCAGCCGCCGGAGGGGAAAAGGTTCTCCTCCAGACCGGCCACAAAGACATAGGGGAATTCCAGACCCTTGGCCGAATGCACAGTCATCAAGGCCACTTTGTTCAAAGTTTCATCCTCCGCCACATCGGCATTGGAGAGCAGGGATACGTTTTCCAGGAAGTCTCCCAGATGCACCACTGGCAGACTCGAATCCTGCACCAGGGAAGCGTCGGACACGACTCCCTCCTCCACTAAAGCATTCACATAATCCCCGTGCATTTCCTCCACGTATCCTTTTACACTGTTCAGCAGTTCCTGCACATTCTGGAAACGGGACTGGCCTTCCACCGAATCATCGGCCTTGAAAAACAGGTAAATGCCGCTTTCGGAAGCCAGGGACATGGCAACATCATAGGCATCACCGTCGCGTGCCTCCACAGCGGCCTTTCCCATCATATCGCAAAATGCGCGGATTTTGACCACGGCCGCTGCCCGGAGGCCGAAAGTCTCCAAATCCTCCCGGTACGCAGCGCGGAAAAGGGACTGTCCCCCCTGCCGAGCCGCCAGGGTGAGTGCCTGCAGGGAAGTGTCTCCTATTCCCCTGGCGGGCTTATTCACCACCCGGCGGAAAGCCTCGTCGTCGTTCAGGTTCACCGCCAGCTTCATATAGGCCATCACGTCCTTTACTTCCGCCCGCTCAAAGAAAGAGTTGCCGGAATAGATCAGGTACGGGATGTTACGGCGTCTAAGCTGCTCTTCCAGCGCCCGGGACTGGGAATTGGTGCGGTACAGGATAGCGAAATCCGAGTATTCGGCCTGTTCCGTCCGCATCCGGGAAAGGATGGCCGATACGATCTGCAGGGCCTCTTCCTGCTCCGTAAAGGAGCGGATGATACGGATTTTCTCCCCGGTCTCCCCCATGGAAACGCAGTTTTTGGGAATGCGGCCTTCGTTCTTGGCGATGAGGGTGTTGGCGGCATTCACGATGGTCTGGGTGGAACGGTAGTTCCGTTCCAGGCGGAAAAGCCTTGCCTGGGGAAAGTCTTTCTGAAAACTGAGGATATTCTGGATTTGAGCCCCGCGGAAGCCGTAGATGGACTGGGAATCGTCCCCCACCACGCAGAGATTGTGAGGCGGAGCGGCAGCCAGCTTCTTGAGAATCAGGTATTGGGCCATATTGGTGTCCTGATACTCATCCACCAGGATGTGGCTGAATCGGCCGGCTATGGCCTGCAAAGCCTCCGGACTGGATTTCAGGAGGACATTCATATAAAGGAGAATGTCGTCGAAATCCATCACCCCGGACTGCTTGCACTGCTGGCAATACAAGGAATAGACCCGGTAAATCTCCGGCTTCTTGTGGATGCGGTCGTCTTCCCGGTAGCCGTTGGCGCCGTTCATATAGGGAGTGGGGGTTACCAAATCGTTCTTTGCCTTGGAAATACGGGTATAGACTTCCTTGGGCTTGTACAGCTTCTCATCCAGCGTCAGCTGCCGGATGCAGTTTCTGACGGCGCTCACCGAATCCGTGGTGTCGTAGATGGTGAAGGAGGCGGGAAAGCCGATAATATCGGCATATTCCCTGAGAAAGCGGATGAAAACCGAGTGGAAGGTACCCATCCACAGGCGGCGGGCCTGCCGCTCCCCCACCATCCGGGCTATCCGTTCCTTCATTTCACCGGCAGCTTTCTTGGTAAAAGTAAGGGCCAGGATCCGTTCCGGGGGGACACCCTGCTCTATCAAAAACGCTATCCTGGAGGTTAGTACGCGGGTTTTCCCAGAGCCTGCTCCAGCGACAATCAACATGGGCCCTTCGATGCATTCGACGGCTTTTTTTTGCTCGGGATTTAAATCTTTCAGAATCTCCATATCCAACTCACATTTATAACGCGAATTTAGCAATTTTTTCGTAACTTCGCGAAGTATTTTGCAAATACACAAAACTCACTAAATAATGTCAAACAATCTCGCTTTGAAAAAGGGCCTCGACATTCCTGTAAAGGGTGCCGCCGCCCGGGAAGTCATCAAAAACGTGAGCGCTGACATCGTGGCTGTAAAACCTACCGACTTTAAAGGCCTTGTCCCAAGGCTGCTGGTTAAGGAAGGAGACCACGTACTGGCAGGCTCCCCTGTGATGGCCGACAAAATGCGTCCCGAGATTCTGTTCACCTCCCCCGTCAGCGGAACGGTGAACGCAATCGTAAGGGGCGAGAAGAGAAAACTGCTGGCAGTCCTGGTTAAGGCCGACGGAAAGCAGGAAGCGGTGGATTTTGGCGCAAAGGCTCCGGAATCGGCGGCCGATGCAAAAGCCCTGCTCCTGAACACCGGTCTGTGGGGTGCGCTCATCCAGCGCCCTTACGGCATCATGGCCAATCCGGACGTAACGCCCAAGGCAATTTTCGTATCCTCCTTCAGCACGGCTCCGCTCGCAGCGGACACGGATTTCACCCTTGACGGTGGGCTCCTGGACATCCAGGCCGGTGTGAATCTCCTGTCTAAGATTGCTCCCGTGCATCTTTCCATCAACCAGGCCGTAGAGTCCTCTACCCTGTTCCACAAAGTGGAAAACGCTGTGCTGCACACCGTGAGCGGCAAGCATCCCGCCGGTAACGTCGGCGTCCAGATCAGCCACATCGCCCCCATCCAGAAGGGTGAAACGGTATGGACGGTTTCCCCGCTGCACCTGGCCGCCATCGGCCATGTGGTGAACACCGGTAAGTTGGATCTCTGCCGCAAGGTGGCAGTCACCGGCCCCGCCGCGGAAAAGACCGGCTATGTATGCGCCCTTCCGGGCACCCCTGTGAAAGACCTCACCTCCGTAAAGGAAGACGTCCGCGTCATCGGCGGAGACGTCCTCACCGGTGAGATCCTTGGGGCCGATGGTTATCTGGGTTTCTTTCAGGACCAGCTCACCCTCATCCGGGAAGGCCGCGAGCGCGAATGGTTCGGCTGGGCCAAGCCCTTCCGTCCCAAGGTGCACAGCAGTTCCTGGTGCTATTTCTCCTGGCTCACCCCGGGCAAGAAGTACGACATGGACACCAACCTGCACGGCGGCCCCCGCGCTTTCGTGGAAACCAAATGCTTCGAGGATGTCACCCCCATGGACATCTACCCCATCTACCTCATCAAGGCCTGCATGGCCGGCGATATAGAGAAGATGGAGAAATTCGGCATTTACGAAGTCCTTCCGGAAGACTTGGCCCTGTGCGACTATGTAGACCCTTCCAAGAACGAGATCCAGGCCATTATCCAGCAGGGTATAGACCTCATGATCAAAGAAATGGCATAAGCTATGGCAGACGACGAAAAGAAACCTGGCCTTTTTGAGAAAGGCGGCAAGCTGTACTGGCTTCACTCTTCGATAGACGCTTTTGACACCTTCCTGCGCGTTCCCGGCACCGTAACGGCCAAGGGAGCTCACGTGCGTGACGGTATAGACCTTAAGCGTGTGATGATCATGGTGGTCATCGCCCTGGTTCCGGCGGCCCTCTTCGGCATGTACAATGTGGGTCTCCAGACTTCTACCCTCTATGGCCTCGACTGGGGCTTCTGGCACATGTTCTTCTACGGCCTCCTCAGGATGCTGCCCCTGTTCGTGGTATCCTATGCGGTGGGCCTTGCCATCGAGTTCGGATCGGCCCAGATCCGCGGTGAGGAAGTGAATGAAGGATACCTGGTTACGGGCTTCCTGATTCCGCTCATCGTTCCGGTGGACGTTCCCCTCTGGATGCTGGCCCTGGCCGTCGCCTTCTCCGTCATCTTCGTGAAGGAGGTCTTCGGCGGCACCGGCATGAACATCTGGAACCCGGCCCTGGTGGCCCGCGCCTTCCTGTTCTTCTCCTATCCGTCCAGTATGTCTGGCTCCAGCGTATGGGTGTCCAAGACCTGGGCCGGCCTGGGCGACGTGGACGCCATCAGCGCAGCCACTCCGCTGGCCATCGCCCACGACGGCGGCCTCAGCGCCCTCAGCAGCCAGTATTCCTTCATGGACATGTTCTGGGGCTTCATCCCCGGCTCTACCGGTGAAACCTGCGTGGTGGCCATCCTGCTGGGTGCCCTCCTGCTGGTCTGGACCGGCGTAGCCTCCTGGAAAATCA
>Ga0265298_10000732_pt1 | contig 47953 bp, 45 predicted proteins | sample AusTroGonzalo_MG_3_FD_193486 | JGI IMG/M metagenome (GOLD analysis project Ga0265298, IMG submission 193486) | Bovine rumen microbial communities from tropical cattle in Woodstock, Queensland, Australia - Gonzalo_01 | ecosystem: Host-associated > Mammals > Digestive system > Stomach > Rumen ...
GTTCTATCATTTGTATATTGTCATAATCACGGTGATACATTAATCAATTCCCAAATACACCTTCTTATACCAATTTGACCAATCAGGCAAATAATCAACTGCTACATCCACAAGTGCATTTGATTTGAAGTCATAGAACTTTGGAGAGTTATTTGTAAGTTGCCGATATTCATTCATTGTCTTGTCAAGGAAAGAATTATCTGGATGAGAGACAACTGAAAAATAGACCTCTTCATATTCACTTCTATTCTCAAGTTCCAAGGCCAGCATTTGATTTCTCCATAGTTGATTCATACCGCCTCTAAACGGACAGCCATTGCCTTCATATTTACCACAGAAGAATGAAGATTGTGCATCCATAATATTCCAATAAAAGTAAGCACAATGCTTGTGGTAATAACACTTATCGTGGTTTTCCAAAATTTCTTCAATACCGCAAGAAGTGCAATATTCCTTCTCTGAGTGAGAAATACCCTTTGAACGGTAGCCTCCACAAGTCGTAAATTCTCGTTCCGTTAACTTGTGCTCTATCAACCAAAGGCACAGTTTGTTGTTCTTGTTGCGATATGCAATGGCAACATCTGAGTCTGTACCAGCATGAGGACTATGATCTCCAAGAAGCCCTTTTGTTCCTTCAATTGTTGACTCCCAATACTCAAAGCAATATCCTTTGCGAAGCTGGTTTCTGTCAATATGGTCAAATTCTTTTGGTACGACTCCTGCCCTTATAAGTATTTGGTCTGCGTACTCACTTTCCAAGATTGGCACAAATAGGTTGATACATGCAGTTTGAGAACTTGCCACATGTACAGAAGCTGCAAGGTGAGGCTTATATGCAAACTTGCTTGCTTGAATGTCTTTCACTGTTTCTTTAATACCATCATAAAGCATAATAGGTATTTTGGCTTCGCTATATGGCTTTGGTAATAAACAATCGTGTTCAACTCCATGTGCAGAAGTGCCTTTATCAATAATCTTAAGGTTTTCCTTCTTATACTTAATCAAGTACGAATAAACCCTCTGTTGAAAATCTTGGTATGACATAAGTAGTGAGCTGTTAATTATTGAGATTGAAATTAAAGAGATTTCTTAGTTTCTCAGCCTCTTCTTGCAACTTCTGCGGATTCTGCTTGCCGAGTTTCTTCAGATTGAGAAGTTTCCATTGTACTGATGGGTAATCCTTGAAATATTCAAACTCATATCCTTCCCATTCTGGTTGTCCTGATTCAAAACTGATTAAGAACTTCTTATCCGTTTCCGTCATCAACGACTTGACATCATTAATGAGATTAGTACGAGCTTCTTCAAACTCCTCATATGTAAAAGGAATATCTGTCATGCCTGCGAACTGGTTTTCCATTGCTTCACGTTGGTCAATCAGTCGTGGAGCAAAAGACTCATGTATTGGTCTGTCACTACCAAGCAAACAGAAAATGAGACCTTCACGGCATTCGCTCAATGGAATATCCATGTATTTCACGTCAAACAAGTCACGTGGATGTTGGCGTGAGAGTGCAGCCGCAATCTTACCACCATATAATTGAGTCATCGGTACAACATTTGCCTCACAAAAGAGAGAAAACTCTTCCTGTGCCTTCTCACTCAAAGGAATAGATTGTACTTCACCACCAACAATTCCTCTCTTCGTTTGATTAACCTCAATCTTTACCTGCTTACCTCGGTACTCACACAACAGTTTACAAGTGCTGAAGTTTGGAACGATATGCATCCCTTTGAATGCTTTTTGGGCCTTTTCTGCAATAGATTTCAAATGCAAATTGATGTCGTCCAAACTTGTCTGACGGTCAGCCAATGGGATATAGGTCAAATCAATATCTACAGAATAGCGTGGCAGATCTTTCAAGAAAAGATTGATGGCTGTACCACCATGTATTGCAAAGAGCTCCTCTTCCATCACAATCGGAATGAGACGGAGCAGCAGTTCTACCTTCTGAGCGTAAACACTTGATTTTATATCATTCATATTCTGCGAGTTCTATAGAGATTGTCATATTATACTTATTGATGTACTTTCCTGTTGGCGTTATCATAAACCTTGATGTTCCTAAATTGACATTCTCTAGTTTCAATGCCTTATACCAGGAATGCCTAGCCTTTTCTGACATATAGAGAAACAGACGCTTCACTTTCTGAGAAGTACATGCCTCTAGTAGCGTTTGAACCAACTTCGGACGTAATGTCGTCAAGCTCTCCATGATATAAAAGATGTCGAGCAAAGATGAAGATGCACCTGGCAAGTTCAAGCACTCCAACATCGCACGTTCTGGAGATGACACAAGTAAGTCATGCTGATTGATGCTCATTGTTTCTACACCCAACAGTTCATCACCAAGGAACGAGGTTGTCATGTACTTAATAGCCATATCCCACTCCTCTTTTAGTAACCACGAAGGCAACTTATTGCTTTTGTCAGTAAACAGATAAGCCATAGGTTTCCCCATTGATAGGTAATGGGAGTACCCTCGAAGGTCCAAGGCAGTATATGCTCCTACAACACAACTCTTACTAAGTTGCGTATTGTATGACGATACAGCAGCAAACAAGCTTGGTTCTGTTCCATGTATCTTATACACCCCTTTCGATATCCGGTCAAGCCATCCGCTTTTCATATAAGCATACTGACCACGAGCATCCAATCCCTGACTAGAAAGCCACGAACCGAATAAGACTGATTCATTGGGTGCAGTCTTTAATATTTGCTGTATTTTTGTAGCCATCTTCGTTTATTTTATGAATACCAGAATAAATTTGTTGCAAATATACCCTTTTTATTTTGTTCAACCAAACATTTCCCTCAAATAATGGTGTTTTTATAGAAATTTATCCTCAAATTCACATTTTTAGCGAACTTGAAAGCAAAAAGTAAGCATAAAAAACGATAAATAGAGAATAGAGATACGATTGCCTACCAAAAGAAAGAGAAGTCGATAACTCTGATCAATACCTGAGCACGGTTTAGTTTATTCCCATATTATATATCTATAACCTAAACTAAACCTAAATGAAAGAATGTGCAAAAGTCTGCGTTAAAAAGTGTAAACGTGCAAAGAACTGGAAAATCAATTTTGCAGATGTTTGCATTTTCTTTTTTTTGACGGCAGTCATATTTGCAGATTTTTGCCTATTTTGCGTCCCTCTACTGTCCCTCGGAGTCACTTTATATACCTCAAAACAAAGGTGTTTACACTGATTATTAGACACTTATATTTGCAGATAGTAACTTCTGCGTGGGAAAGTAGATTCTGCGTGGGGAAATAATGGCGTGATAAAAAACAATCAAAAACGCCCATATGTGCAAAGCATCTCCCTGCGTTTGGGAGTTTAAAAAGATCCCATATTTTATCAAAGAGATTTTAGTTCCTCTTTGGCATGTGTGTTATTGACATGCCACAACTAAAGGCGTGAAGCTGTTCTCCCATTACGGTTTTGAGAGTAGCAAAGACTTTGTCACCCGTACAATGGCTTGTGTAGAACTGCACATTGGGATAAGCTCCTGTCAGTATCTTTGCAAGTTCGGTAATCTCCTCCGTGGTCTCATGGTCATCAAGTAGATGGAACCCTCCAACAACAGTCTTCAAAGGATAAGGACAAGCCGCCAGAATATTCTCCAAACCGCTATGAGCACAACCCGTAAAAAGCAAACCATCTGTGTATAGCGCCAGTTCATGACGGAAATCATCGTTCACATAGTCATTCTCTGACCTTTCTACAAACAGATGTTGGTTCCCTTTTGGCACCGGATGTTTTTGGGGGATATGGGCGATAATATGAAGGCCGTCTGCAATCTCACGAGAATCATCCACAAATACCATTCTCTCCTGCATCGCCTCAGGCCAATCAGTGGTAATGCTATGCAGATATCGTCGTTTAGAGAAGAATTTGCCACTAACGGCATCAGGTGAGACGATGACTCGTACCTTATCGTTTATCTTCATCAGATGTCTTAATCCTCCTGCATGGTCGCTATGACCGTGAGAGATGAACACATAGTCCAACGTACTCAGATCGATGCTCATCTGTTTTGCATTACGGATAAACACATCGCTGGCTCCTGTGTCAAGCAAGATACGATGCTGTTCCGTCTCCAGCAAGATAGACAAGCCATGTTCCGTCTCCAACTGGCTGTTCTTCGTGCGGTTATCTGATAATACGATCCACTTCATAGAATACTTCTCAAATAAAATGTAAAGTTACAAAGAATCCTCCATATCTGGCTGATATTGAAGAAACTTTTGGGAATAATTATGATTTCCATTCGCTATTTCTTTAAAGGCCTAATCTTTGTAGGACAACTTTCCAGAAATAATTGTAACTAGCGTGTATTGGTCACATAAGTCATAGGGTTACGACCGCTAAGTCATAGGGATACAGTTGCCGAACGTCACACATCGCTTTCTCGTTGTTCCCGTTGAATGGGGCCTCGGTGAAGGCCGCTTCAATCAAGTCTCTCCTGACATACTCTGAGAACTACTGCCAGGGGGGGGATTATCTATCTGGAAGATGGCGCGTTAGCCTTCTTCGTGACCCCAACTTGAGGGGACCAGGATCGCAGGTTCGTACATCATCTCATAGACCTGCATCTGGGGCTTCACAAATTGTTTCTTGATATGCTTCAGTTTATTCTTACTCATAGAAATGCGGCATCAATTAACTAGTGCAAAAATATATAATTATGCTCATTTTATGATAGATGACGAGATAAAATCTTGTACTTTTAACTATCATTTAACACATAATTTGGAAAAACGTGTTTTTCTTCGTATCTTTGCAGTTGAAAAAGAAGCATTAAATTCGTATTGTATACAATTATTGAAGTTATGAAGAAAAGAATAGCATTTGTCACAGGTGCCAACAAGGGCATCGGATATGGAATCGCCAAGCATCTGGGACTGAGTGGCTGGCAGGTGATTATTGGGGCACGCGACGGACAGCGTGCAGAGAAAGCAATTGACGAGCTGAGATCGGCAGGAGTCGATGTACCGGGCTGGGTAAACATTGAACTGAGCGACCTTACCAGTATTGAGCAGGCCGCCAAGGAGCTCAACGAGAAATATGAAGGTCTGACACTGCTGGTTAATAATGCAGGCATACCAGGCGACATGAGCGTAAACATTCTTCACACAGAACTCAGTGACATCAAGGAGACACTCGATATAAACTTTATTGGCACCTTCGCACTCACCAAGGCCCTGATACCACTGCTGACCAAGAACGAAGGAAGAATCGTCAACGTCACCGTTCCTTCAGAGATCAGTCCCTATTGGCATCCGTTGGCCTACGTGACCAGCAAAGCTGCCCAGAATGCGATGATGGGCGTGATGGCCATCGAATTCCAACAGAGCAACACACCGCTGGAGATATGCTCTGTTCATCCTGGTCCTACCACAACAGACCTGAATGGCAACATGGCCCTGCCTGGTTTCCACGATATTGAGACGGTAGGTAAGAAGATGGCTGAGCTCATCAACGACGGACAGAGTCATCAGGGTGAGTTTATCGAGCTCTACCCTATCGTGAAAGAGGATTAGTCGGTCGACCTGCGCGATACGAGGATTCTGTCGGCAGGTCGACTCAGCGCTCTTTTCTTGCCTCCTCAAGCAGGAGGTTATAGTCGGAGGTGGCATGACAGACCGGATTCATGATGCTACCGATCACGCGGCCTTGTATGATATCACTATTCCAGTGATAACGACTGACAGTCCTTGACACGGCGAAATCGTTGGCAGCCCTCATGATCAGATCGGCCTTCTGTGGATAGAGTTCCATCAACGTCATGGCAGCCGACCATATTCCTGCTGCATGACCACTTGGGTAGGAATTGGCATACAACAGATCCTTGCCCAGAGCCTCGTACTGCTCAGGCGACTGTACCGTCGCATCGGTCCAGTTGCCGTTCTCATCATAGTAGTATTTTTCCATGCCACCACCACTATACGATGCCTTATGTCCGTCATTGTCCTCAATCACGAAACAAGACAGCACATTGAACCGGTCGTCTGAGTCAGACTTGCGCTTTCCTTCCTGTTGCTCAGAGCAGCCAGGTCTTAACCGGCCATATTCATAATGACCAAGCGAAGGACTTGCGTGTTGGAGAATGCCTCTTGCTGAATTTCCTGCCTTCTGCACCCGAAGTTCACGATGAGCGTACCCGACAACCAGATGAAGGCCGGTATCTACGACATCATGAACCATATCATGGAACAGTACTTCTCCGATTTTGACGACAACACCAGCGACTACCTCGCCGAGGGCTTGATGCGCTCGGTGATCCACAGCAGTCGCATTGCCGTGAAGAATCCGCAGGACTACGAGGCCCGTTCAAACATCATGTGGACGGCTACGTGGGCACTGAACACCCTTATCGGACTGGGCAAGAAAGAAGACTGGATGGTACACATGATTGGTCATAGCGTGGGAGCCTGGACGCACGCCCCTCACGGCTATGCGCTGGCCTCCGTCTCGATGGCCTACTATCGTCGTGCTATGAAGAACGGACTACCTAAGTTTGCCCGTTTTGCGCACAACGTATGGGACATTCCGACTGAGGGCAAGACCGAACGCGAATTGGCCGAAGCTGGCTTGCAGGCCCTGAAGGACTGGATGCTGGAGATTGGTTTGCCACTCACCATCAGCGAACTCGGTGCAACCAATGAGATGATTCCCGGCATCACCGAAACCACCGTTGTCTATCCTGCAGGTTATCTGAATCTCAGTAAGGAGGACGTGACGGAGATACTGAAGGAGAGTATGTAGCACATACAATAGCTACCTCCCCTTTCTATACTCCCTTGGATTCATCCCCTTCATGCGGTTGAAGAAACGAGCGAAGGTGGTGACCTCTGCAAAATGGAGTTGTTCGGAGATTTGGGTGATGCTCAACGAGGTTGAGCGCAGCAGGAACGTAGCCTCCATCAGAAGCAGTTGGTTGATGTAGTCAACGACGGTGCGGCCTCCTGACACTTGGCGGACGACACGCGAGAGATAAGTGGGAGTTATGCAGAGTTCGGAAGCATAGAAGCCTATGTCGTGGTGCTCTTCGAAATGCTGGGGCAGCAAGCCGAGGAATCCGAAGAAGATTTCCTCAACACGCTTGGGGAAGCGGTGCTCACGGATACTATGCTGCTGGACGGTGGAGAGGTCGGTGAGGAAGAGGTTGTAGAGCATGCGCAGGCTATCGTTGGCCAGTGGAAGCCCCATCCGCTGATAGTGAATCATCATCTGCATCAGTTCGCGCAGCCGACAGAAATCATCGGTTTTTAGCGGGAGCACAGGTGAGGTGAGTTCGACCACCGCGAAATAGGCCGTACGGATGGCATTGCGCACAGTGGACAGACTGAGCGTGAAGTGCTCGTCGGCCAACAGACAGATGCCGCTGTAATCGTTGGAACTGGCGAGGACGGTAACCTCGAAGCCGGGCGAATAGGTATAGAGATCGCCTTCGTGTAGTGTCAGTTCGCAGCTATTATATAATATGGTGATCCAGCCCCGTGTGACAATCGTAAAAGTGTAGCACGACAAGAAACCGTGCGTCTCGTTCGTGCCGAATGTCCACTCCACGTTAGTCTCTATGCAAATGACGTTCCCGTCCCACTCCCCCTCAGGCACGGGCAGGTTTCTCAGTTGCCAAAATTCCTTCAAGCTGTACATAGTCGCACATGTTTTATGCGCAAAGATACGATTATTTTTTCAATTTGTTTCGTTTAGGTCGGTTTTTGTTTCGTTTGGGCTTGCAATTCTACGCAGGAATTATGATACATTTGCATTCAGATAACAAATAACATTAGTATTCACTTAAAATAGATTTGGTTATGGACAAGCAAAAGTCAATCGAAGCATTGCAGTTCTTCGTAACGGGCCTCTCAGAGGGCGCATTCGTACACAAGGTTCAGGGACAGATATTCAAGGCACAGGGCTTTACGAAGCTGGGCGAGAAGTACATCGGCCACTACACGGAAGAGATGGAATGGGTGGAGAAGTTCATCGACCGCATCCTCGACCTCGGTGGTGAAGTGAAGGTGGAGAAGCACGAGGCCCGCGCGCTGTGCTACGACCCTGTGGAGTACATCAAAGAGGACCTGAAGATTCAGGAGCCGGGCGTGGAACTGCTGCGCAAATGCATGGGTTCGGTATGCGAGGACTATCTCACCTTCGACATTCTGAAGGCCTATCTGGCCGATGAGGAAGAAGATCTCTACTGGAGTCAGGGTACACTCGAAACGATTGAGAAGATTGGCGCACAGAACTGGCTGATAATGCAGATGTAACACATTAAAGATTAAACATTATGAAGGAGAAGGTACTACAGGCCATGCGTGAGTTCGGTGCTCCCGTGAACGCTGGCAAGATTGCGGAGATCACAGGTATTGATCGCAAGGAAGTGGACAAGGCCTTTGCCGAGTTGAAGAAGGAAGGCGCCATCGTATCGCCCGTCCGCTGCAAGTGGCAGCCCGCTTGATTAATAAATTATAAATCCCAAGGCGAAACGACATCGCTTTGGGATTTTATTTGAGTGGCAAATAGTCCACCAGCATCTTCTCAGCCAAAGGCATATACCAAGTGTGAACCTCTTCTGCCGTCGGCGTGTGACCTCCGGGGAAGTGGAACGAATGGTTGTAATGTTCCAAGAAGAGCGGTTCAAAGTGTGCCAACGTGTCGTGTTCGCCAAACAAGCCCCAGACGCGGTCTTTGTAGTTGGGATTGCAGTTGTTGAACTGTGTAGCCTCCAGTTCGGCGAACTCCTCAATCAGAGCTTCATTGATGGTGAAGTCCTGCTTGCCGTCCTTTCGTGGCGATTTGTATTGATGATCGCCGATGCGCTGCCTCAGGAACTCCGTCATCTGGAAGTGAGGATTTCCAAGCAAGGCAGGGATGCCCGTGGTGGAAGCCAGCATCTGGGCATAGAACGAACCACAACTGTTGCCCACCAGAAGGTCAGGTTTCTCACATTCAATCAGTCCACGGATGAACTCAATAGCCTCTTTCGGGTGCATCGGCAAGTCTGGCGTAAGCACCTCGGCACGCCCCTCAAAGGAGTGGCGCAACGCCAAGGCAGGCACACATTGGCCACTGGCATAGAAGCCGTGAAGGAACAGTATCTTCTTCATTCTCTTCTCCACGAGTGCAAAATTAGTTCTTTTTCCCTATTTCGTGTCAGGTTAGCGTAGAAATCATTCGCCTTACAAGACATTTTTAACGATTCTTAATTGAGTGGCTAAGATGGCGATAATTACAGGGAATTGAGTATCTTTGCACAAAACTATCGTATGATGATGAAGAAGATTACATCTGTGGCTATGGCTGTGATGATGGCAATGATGATGCCGACGTCATGCAGCGTAAGGCAACGAGGAGGCGCCTCAGCAGGGATCAGTGAGGAGCAGTTAAAAGAACGAGCTGCTGAATTGTGCAAGTATATCCCTGACCACGAACTGCGGGAGGGTTCGCACGAGTATCTCACAAAAGATTTCTACACCGTGCTCGACACGCTATTCAATCACCTGCCTGAGCATGAAGCGATGGATCATGAGTGGATGCACTACTTTGTAACAGGCAATGGCGGCACCATCGTCGACTATGAAGTGGTTGGCGTGGAGATGAGTGATGACAATCGTGCTACAGCCACCATCAAAGTAAGACAGAGCTGGGAGGATGGCTCGTTCGATGAGACAACTGACATTGAGGAGCACCAACTGACGATGGAGAACGTGGACGGCAAATGGCTGTTAGCCGATTTCGACAGTCACAAGGCAGACTGCATACGTCATATCGCCCAGAACCGCGACGAGCAGGCCAGACGACAGGCCATGAGCGACTACCTGGCGAAAGAAATAGGCCAGCACTATCGGCATGGGGAGATGTGTATACCCACGCTGATGATGGTGGCCGAGGAGGGTGACAGCGTATGGGGCGACTTCTGGGTGGACTGGTACGACGTAGTCGGCGATACGCTCAAGACGGTATCGGGTGGCAACCACTCAGGACTCTTCCTTCTGAAAAAGCAAGGCACCAGCTACAGCGTGACGGCCTTCGAGCAAACCGTTGATGGGGCTGGCAATCTGTCAAGTGCCAAGCGCATCTTCGGTAAGCACTTTGACCTGTACCAGCAGATGCACTCCAATCAGAAGGTACGCCAAGCCGTCAGATGCGAACAACTGGGCGAATATGTAACGCGTCATGGCCTTGCAGTGCACTATTATCAGGACGATGGCTGGCCTGTTGTAGAGTTAGATAGGCTATGAGAATAAAAAGTGCAACAAGGATCAGGCATAAGCACACTAACAAAGAATCGGCTCTCAGAATTGAAGAGATATCATCTCTTATAGTAAAACAACTTGTTTTACCTTGTCGCAGATACCTTCTATGATAGTAAGAGACGTCATCTTTAAAAGTAAAACAACTTGTTTTACTGTATCGCAGATGCTTTCTATGATAGTAAGAGACGTCATCTGCATAAGATAGTGCTTATAGATAAGCTATATCATTGCTTTCAATATAAAACAAAAAGACAAAGAAGATGAATAAAGGGACTGTAGTGTTAAATCGATGTTAAAATCTTTGTTTCTCTTGACTCATACCTAAGGGCAGGCCTTATCTTTGCAACTGATTTTGAAATCAGCACGAAACTTGCTAAAAACATCGCGCGATTATGAGTTATAAAACCAAATTGAAAATCGGAGAGTTCTCACAACTGATGCAGGTGACAATAAAAACCCTGCGTCACTACGAACAGAAGGGACTACTTGCGCCTGACGAGGTAGACGAGTGGACTGGCTACCGCTACTACTGCATCGACCAGATGCAACAGTTGAAGGACATCCGCGACCTGCAACGGCTTGGCTTCTCGTTGGACGAGATCAAGGATCTGTTCGACGATGGTTCGCATACGCCCACCATCCGCCAGATGACCGAGAAGATCAGGGAAACGGAAGCACAACTGGAAGCACTGATAGCCCGTCGCAACCAACTGCTCGACTGGAGGAACGCTCGCAAAGAAATGAAGACAATGGAAAAATTCAGCATTCAATCACTGCCCGAAATCATCGTGGCAAGCCATCGTGAAGTCGTCCCCAACTTCGCCGCCATCGGTCCACTGTGTGTCGAGAAGATCGGTCCCGAAATGCAGCGCCTCGGCTGCAAGTGTCCGCCGCCGGGCTACTGCTTCACCGTGGAGCACAACAAGGAGTACACACCGACGGACATCGACATCGAGTATTGTGAACAGGTGGAGGAGATGGGCGAAGACAGCGCCATCATCCAGTTCAAGCGCCTGCCCACCGTGCCCCGTGCCCTCTGCATGAAGCACATTGGCCCCTACGAACGCTTCTACGAGTCGTTCACCGAGGCCTTCCGCTACATCGAGGAGCACGGTCTGAAGCCCGTCGGTCAGCACCGTACCTGTTACATCGACGGAGCCTGGAATCAGGAAGACCCCGAGAAATGGCTGTCGGTCATTCAGATACCAATAGAGTAATGAATCCCATCCTGACCGTCCCATATAGTCTGGGGCGGTCAGGATAAAAAAGAGTTACACAATGAAAGATATAACAATCAACCCCCAGCAGATTGCCGCATGTGGTTTATATTGCGGAGCCTGCAAGAAGGTCCTCAATGGCAAATGCCCTGGATGCAAGGAGAACGAAAAAGCATCGTGGTGTAAAATCCGCAGGTGTTGTCAGGAGAAGGGCTTGCATACTTGTGCCGAATGCAACAAGGATGTGAAGGACTGCAAGATCCATAATAACTTTGTTGGCAAGATCTTTGCTTTCCTGTTTAATAGCGACAGAGCCGCCTGCATCCGTTATATCCGTGAAAACGGAGAGGACGCCTTTGCGGAGAAAATGGCAAAAGATAACCAAATGACAATAAGGAGAAGATGAACTACTACAAAGCAGATGATAAGCAATTGGAAGAAATCTCTTCCATATATGCCAACGCCGTAATCGCAATGGATAATGACGGAATATGCCAGTGGGACGAGATATATCCAAGTAAACAGATTCTCATGGAAGACATAAGAAAAAGGCAGATGTACATAGGCAAGGAGAGCCATAAAATTGCCATATGCTTTGTATTAAGCGAGGAATATGACGAGGAATACAAAAACGGCAAATGGGAATATCCAAATTCAAAATTCATTGTGCTTCACAGATTATGCGTTTCGCCTGAATTTCAACATAAAGGAATTGCTTATAAGACCATGAACTATATTGAACAGCTTTGCAAAACTAATGGATACGACACCATTCGCCTGGATTGTTTTACAGAGAATCCGTATTCCAGGAGACTCTATGATAAAGCAGGATACAAAGTTAGGGGGTATGCGGAATGGAGAAAAGGCAGGTTTGAACTGAGGGAAAAGAAGTTGTGATGATTAAGTCGCCACGTTTGCAGCAATTCGCGAAAGCTACGTTTTAGCGAGAGCAGAATCAAGTCATACTTGAGATGCGAGGAAGGAGTTATCTATCCCATACGATGTAGGATACACCTTCAAAAACGACAAGGCATAAGAGAAGGGGCGGCACCATGTTCTACGAACGTGATGCCACCCCTTTTTCCTCAATAAGTGTGATTATTCGAAACTGTAGAAGAACGACGGATATCCCTCTACGGTAGCCACTTTTGTCTCAATCTCTCCTGTTGTGATGTCAATAGTCGAGAAACCGTTGTACTCGTTGTTGGCTGATCCGTAGACCATCTTATTGCCATGACGCCCCATCGCAACGCCATGCCCGTTAGAAAGCGGGAGTCCTTCGATGACCTTCACGGTCTTATTATACAAATCTACTAACAAAGGAACACCGATGCGCGCTGTGTAGGTGTTTGTATTTGTGGGATCAAGTGCAGGTGCGAAACCGTATGCATACATCTTACCTCCACCAGTGTAACGACACATCATCAGCACATTCACGTAGTTGCAACTCAAGCCTGCAACCTGTGTCTCAGCGAAATTGATACAATAGGACTCATCAAACTCGGTCTGGCCTTTTTTGATACGTGCGATACCAGAGTTCAGACCAGGGATATAACCAAACGAGCCCGTACAGTTCACGTAAAGATCACCATTCTCGTCTTCAAAGATTGACTGATTGTCGACGGGGCGCGTAGGACCACAAAGTCCGAGCGAGGTGTTGCGGATCCTTTTAATAAACGTATCATCAGAGACCTTGTAGAGAGCCATTTCCAAGGCGTTCTCGTTGGGCATCCACTGTGCGTTATACTGTTCCAAGGCCACATAGAGGATTCCATCGCGAATATAGAGTGCTGCCGGATATGCGGCAACACCCTCGTTACGGAGGTTAGAGACATCAATACGGGAGAGCTCTGTCATGGTCTCCGGATTAAAGGCGATGAGCAGATCCAGACTCTGGCAGCATACATATGCCTTTTCGGTGCTTACCTCGACAACGATCGCTGCACCTGAGTTGGCAGGAAGAGCCATCGATCCTTTGAGTTCCAACTGATTGTCAGCATTGAGGTTATAACGTCTGAGTTTCAGTTCCGTACCACCATTATAGTCGGGGAACACATAGATATTACCACTCTTGCAGACACAAGGATATGAACCAAAGCCCAAGGGGATCGCGTTATAGTTGTTATAGTTTACCCCACCCTCCAGCTTGCCGACAGCCTGCAGATAACCGCTTCCGCTATCGCCTGAAGGATTTGTTACTGTGGTAGAAAACAGAATTCTACCTAATGCAGGTGTCTCATTGCCTTTGTTGTTGTCATCATCACTGTCGCAGGCAGTAAAAGATACGGCCAATAAAGCGACCAGGAACAAATGTTTAAAGTTCATGTCTTTTTCTGATTAATTAATATTATTAACTCAAATTATTTCAATACGTATTTGACCCTGAAGGCGAAGTTACGTCCAGGAAGTGGACGATTCAGGTCGGAATAAACCACCTTATCCGCGATATTCTTCACCTTGAATGTCAGCGTCCACCTGTTGTTCTGGAAACTATGTTCTATTCCGGCATCAAAGGTTAGCGAAGTAGGAATCTTACGGTCCTGGTACTTGCTCATCTCAAAGTCGTAGAAGTATTCATGAATATGTGATGCGTCAACAAGCAGACGACTGTTCTGCTCCTTTCCACCAAACAGATTCTCCTTATGAAGCTCGATGCCGAAATTAGCCAAGAAATACGGTATATTCGGCATGCGCTTGTTGTATGTCGGATTTGCGGACGACGAACCGACTTCAAACTTACGCTTATCCCTGAGATCCTGATAGGTCGCATTGACATAAAAATATAAGAACGGTGTCGCATCTCCCTTGACCTCCACCTCTACACCTTTGGTCACCACTTTACCGAAGTTGGCATAACGAGCCATAGAAGGAATCATATCTGCTTGATAACGAATCATGTTATCCAGTTGATTCAAGAAGAAGTTGCCTTCGACCTCGATGAAGCCAAACGAACTGCCGCGATGGTAGAGCAAGCCGGCATTCAAGCCCTTACAGCGTTCAGGCTCAAGATTGGTGGCAGGAAGTATGGAATAGCCGTTACCCGTCAGTTCCTCAGCTGTAGGGATGCGTACTTCAGAGCTAAGTGATGCCTTAGCCATCAGATACTTGGTGAGTTTGTAACGCATGGCCTCACTGACTCCCCAATAGTTACGGTTAAGACTCAGATCAACAGGATTGTTGATAAAGGTATGCTCCAGCACTTTAGTGTCAGAGGAATAGGTAAAGTTCTTGAGGGTTGTGGCGCTCATAAATTTCCCATCAAACAGCGTAAGATCATACGAGAAGCCTGCCGTGAAACTGCTCATCCGACCTGGGAAATTCGTCTGATAGCCGAAACTCTTATCCATGAGTTCATTCTTAGGATTCTGTCTGGTGTGGGTAGCATACAGGTTTATATTAAAGGCATGATGCTCGTTCAACAAGTAATTCAAATTCAACTTCCCCACAAGGTCATGAGTGCGGTTCTTCGAATCGGACGCATAGTTGCCCTGTTCTCCTCCATAAGCCGAAACGGCAGGATATTTGTTGCCATCCCAATCATAACGGAACAAGGCCTTGTCGGAAAGACCGTTTTGACCATAACTGTAACAGGCGTCAAAATCCAGGTCTAGACCGTCAACCAGGAAGTTGTCACGTTTTAAGGTCAGAGCGGCAATTCCTGCGATTCCATGATTATAAGCCTCACGGATGTCGCTATCAATGCCTTGTATCTCTGCTTTCGTGCCAGTAAACACAAGTTCCAGTTTGGCCTCATCGAAATACCATTTGGTCGCTTTCAGTGATGCTCCGACTATCATCTTCTTAAACGTATCATGATCACGTCTCACTTCTCGATTGCCAAGATTCGGAAGACGCATCTTGTAATTGTTGTCCGAATAGGTAAGACAACCGCCCAGACCGAACTGCAAACCAGTATCCTCGTTTGTTCTCTTGAATGAATAATTCAGTTTGTGCGTATTGAACGAACCGATCTCGTAGTTTACGTCAAAGTAAACGGGAGGATATTCCTTAGTCACGACATTCACCACTCCACCCAGGGCTGAACCACCGAAACGATAAGGCACGATACCTTTGTATACCTCTATACGTTCAATCATGTCGGTAGGCACATCATTCAATGTCATATAGTCACTTAGCTGACCGATGGCGGCCTCATCAATATAGATGCCCATTCGCTTTCCCTCGAGACCACGTACTGATATTCGTGAAGCACTTCCTACGCCTCCAGTGCTACGCACCGTAATGCCTGCTGTACGTGCAAGTGCGTCATTAATACTTGTGGTGGTTCCCTCCAACTGGCGTGTTCCTAATACCGATACGGGCATAGCCGCTTCACGCATCTTACGTACGACGTTATGAGAAATGACGGTTACCCCTTTCAACTCCTTACTATAAACAATACTTGTGTCTGCATCTGCTCTTTCCTGTGCTGATATATTCATTGTAAACATCAGCGCCAAAATAACAATTCTAAACTTCATATTCTATGATTAAGTACTTGTTGATTAAGTTTTATGTGTGCACGTAACATGCATACGAGAAACTATTATCCTTTCTTTTTACTTTTTTTCGGGCTGCAAAGTTATATGGTTTTCTTATTTCTTACAATACCTAAAAATATGTATTCTAATGATGAGAGTAAGAGACTTTTTTGGTTTTTTGCTTTGCTTATTACAAAGAAATGATTATATTTGCAACATCATATGACCTAAACAGTTTTTTCGAAGCCTATATAATTATATCGTATGACATATGTTTTAACTTTCTATATACCTTTTGATTATGAGCACAGCCTATCAAGAATTCCTTGCAGATATCAAACAGTTTATCTGCAATGACCGCATCTATACAGACGAACTGCGCACCTTAGGATGGGGTACTGATGCCAGTTTCTACCGTCAGATCCCCCAAATCGTCATACGTAGTGATGGAGAGGAGGAGATATCGAAGATCGTCAAGACCTGTCGGAAGTACAAGCTCCCCTTCACCTTCCGTGCGGCTGGTACGTCGCTTTCCGGTCAGAGCTGTTCAGACTCCATACTCATCGTGGCAGGCAAACACTGGGAGAAGTATGAGCTAGGAGACTGGAGTCAGGAGTCGGGAGACAGGGGACCGAACACGATCAGGTTACAGCCTGGCATCGTGGGAGCTCGTGTCAACGAGATTCTGAAACCCTACGGACGTGTGTTCCCGCCTGACCCGGCCTCAATAGGCTCTGCTATGGTGGGTGGTATCGTCGTCAACAATGCCTCCGGCATGAACTGTGGCGTACACGCCAATAGCGACCGCATGATGGTGTCGGCCCGGATTATCCTGACTGACGGCACGATACTCGACACCGGTGACGAGAAGAGTAAGGAAGCCTTTCGCAAGAGTCACCCGGAGTTCCTGAAGAAGATTGAAGACCTTCGCGACAGAGTGCGTGCCGACGAGGAACTTGCTTCACGCATCCGTACCAAATACAGCATCAAGAACGTGACGGGCCTGAACATACGACCGCTCATCGCCTACGACGATCCTTTCGACATCATCGCCCACTCGATGGTTGGCTCCGAGGGTACACTGGCCTTTCTCTCTGAGGTGACGATGAAGACACTCCACGACTATCAGTACAAAGCCTCGGCGATGGTTTACTTCCTCACCATGAAGGAGAGTTGTGAGGCTGTGGTAGCCATGAAAAAGCTCAAAGCAGGCGACGAAGATCTGAAGATGAGTGCCGAGGACCTGATGGTGAAGAGTGCCGAGATGCTGGATTACATGTCGCTGAACGCTGTCGACGACCCTGTGTTCCTACAGTATAAGGAAGATGTGGATGCAGGCAAGATTGAAGGTGTGAAGCCTGGCGACTACCACAATCTGACAGCTATCCTGACCGAGACCAAGGGTATCACCCATGAGCAACTGTTGGAAAAGATTGAGAAGATCAAGGCGTGCTTGGGACAGTTCAGGCTCTATACGCCCTTAGAGTTTACTGAAGACCCGCAGATCTACGGTAAATACTGGGCCATACGCTCGGGCATCTTCCCCTCTGTAGGTGGCACAAGACCAGTAGGTACATCATGCCTTATCGAGGATGTGGCCTTCCCCATAGAGAGTCTGCCAGAGGCAACGGTCAAGTTGCAGAAGCTCATTGCCGACCATGGTTACGGCGATGCTTGTATCTATGGTCATGCCTTCGAGGGCAATTACCACTTCATCCTTAACCAGAGTTTCAAGAGCGAGAGTGAGGTGAACCGCTATGCAGAGATGATGCGCGACGTGGCCAAACTTGTTGTCGAAGATTACGACGGCTCATTGAAGGCCGAACATGGCACAGGCCGTAATATGGCGCCATTCGTGAAGTATGAGTGGGGCAACAAGGCCTATGATGTCATGAAGGAGCTGAAGCAAATCTTCGACCCGGAAGGACTGCTGAACCCAGGCGTTATCTTCAACGACGATCCGGATTGCTTCATCAAATGTCTGAAGCCGTTACCGGTGCTTGATTTCGATTTCGACAAGGTACCCGACGGTGGCCATTACCTGATGGATCCCAGTCTCTCCACATCTAAGGAGACCATCGAACAAGTGAAACGGGCCAACAAGTGTATCGAGTGCGGCTTCTGCGAGGTCAACTGTATGTCGTGCGGCTTGACCCTTTCCTCCAGAATGCGTATCGCCGTACAGCGTGAGATATGCGAGTTGGAAGCCACGGGTGCCGATCCTCAACGTGCTGCCACCCTGCGTAAACAATATAAATACTATGGTGACCAGACCTGTGCAACCGACGGTCTCTGCTCGACCTCGTGTCCGATGAAGATCAACACAGGCGAGCTGACCCACCTGATTCGTCAGATGGACATGAACAACAATCCTACCGGCTATAAGATCGGTGAGTTTGCGGCCAACCACATGGCTGGCATCAAGCAGGGACTGCGTGTTGTGCTCGACGTGGCCCACCTCGGTCACATCACCCTCGGACCGACATTGATGACAAACGTGTGCCGTACGATGAACAAGATGGGACTGCCGCTCTGGACAACGGCCATGCCTAAGAAGAAACGTCAACCGAAGCCGTCGGACCTCACGCAGTTTATCATCGAAAAGGGTATCCCACAAAAGGAGGAGGAACACTCACCGCTGAAGGTCGTCTATTTCCCCAGCTGTATCAACCAGACGATGGGTACATCGAAAGAGAGCAATGACAAACGCGCACTGGTTGATGAGGTGATCCATCTGCTTGCCAAGGCTGGCTATGAGACCATCTTCCCTGAGGGCATGGAACGCATGTGCTGCGGCCAGATATGGGAGAGCAAAGGTATGCTCGATATTGCCGACCGCAAGAGTGCAGAACTCGAAGAAGCCCTATGGAAAGCATCCGAGCACGGCAAGTACCCCGTACTCTGTGCCCAAAGCCCGTGTCTGCACCGCATGCGTAAGGTGATGAAAAAGATGAAACTATACGAGCCTGCAGAGTTCATCATGACCTACCTCGTAGAACGTCTCGAATTCCACCCTATCGATCGTCATATTGCCCTTCATCTCACCTGTTCTACCCGTGAGATGGGAGTCGACAAGGACATGATTGCCCTTGCCCGACTCTGCTGTAACAATGTCTATCTGCCCGAAGGTGTTGGCTGCTGTGGCTTTGCCGGCGACCGTGGTTTCACCTTCCCAGAACTGAACAAGTATGGCTTACGTAAGTTACGTCCGCAGATAGAAGCGAACGCCATCGAGGTAGGCTACAGTAACAGTCGTACCTGTGAGATAGGACTCGAGACCAATACAGGCATCCCATACATGAGCATCATCTATCTGGTCAACGAATGTACTACCCCCAAGAAATAGAATTATTCACAAAACCTATATTAACTATGGCAGCAATCATATCTGTTATCCCTATCCTACTACTCTTTGTGCTCATGATGGGCCTGAAGGTGTCAGGATGGAAGAGTGCACTGATTACCCTCGTCGTAACCATCTTATTGGCATTGTTTGTCGCTCCCTCGATAGGCATCGTGCCCGCAAAATATGCGGGAGCGTCCATCTACGGTATTACCTTCTGGTCGGTGATCGAGGGCTTTCTAAAAGCCTGTTTCCCCATCATTCTGATTGTCATATGTGCCATCTTCAGCTACAGTATCCTGTGCGAGACGAAGGAGATCGAAACCATCAAGGCACAGTTCATACAACTGACAAGTGACAAAGGACTGCTGGTGCTCCTGCTGACATGGGGCTTCGGTGGCGTGCTCGAAGGTATGGCAGGCTTTGGAACGGCTGTGGCCATCCCTGCAGCCATCCTCATCGGACTGGGTTTCAAACCGATGTTCTCGGCCGTTATCTGTCTGGTCGCCAATACCGTGGCCGTGGGCTTCGGTGCCGTCGGTCTACCGGCAACGACACTGGCCAATGAGGTAGCGGGCGAATTGACGGGTGGTATGGCGAGCCATGAGATGCTCTGCTCTATCTCCACCTATATCATTATCCAGCTCTCACTGATGTTCTATATCACACCGTTCTTTATCCTGATGATGACCGACAGGACCAAGCTCTTGAAGAACGTGACACTGGCATTCTTCGTCGGCACGTTCTCCATCCTCATCCAGTTCCTATGCGCCCTGTTCCTCGGTCCGGAGACGCCTGCCATCCTTGGAAGTGTCGGCAGTATCATCGCCATGCTGATATACAACAAACTATTTATCCGTCACCACGCAGAGAATGACGTGATGTACGTCGAGAAGAAGAAGTTCGGTTTCGCTAAGACCTTCCGCGCCTGGAGCGTCTATGGGTTCATCATCTTCTTCATTCTCATCTCCAGCAAGATCTGTCCGGACATCAACGCACTCTTGAAGTCTACGCTTGTCACGAAGTTCCAGATGCCCGTCATCGGCAACACGTTTTCTTTCAGCTGGCTCTCGAATGCCGGACTGATGGTGTTCCTCGGTGCCATCATTGGCGGTCTCATCCAGGGAATGAGCATCGGACGACTGATGAAACTGCTCGGCAAAACGGCTTATAACCTACAGAAGACGGCGCTGACCATCTGCTGTCTCGTAGCCCTCGCCTCACTGATGAACAACACTGGCATGACGCTGGCCATCGCCACGGGACTCGTCGCCATCACAGGCGTCGCCTACCCGTTCTTCGCACCGCTTATCGGTAGCATCGGCACGTTCGTCACCGGTTCGGCTACATCGGCTAATATCCTCTTCGGTAAACTGCAGGCAGCTGCCGCCGGACAACTCGGTCTGGTGAACGATGCCAACTTCTTTGGTGTTTCCGGCAACGAGACCAACTGGATAGCTGCAGCCAACTGCGCCGGTTCGGAGGGCGGAAAACTGATCTCGCCACAGAGTATCGCCATTGCGACTGCCGCCTGCGATATGGAGGGACAGGATGGTGATATCATGCGCAAGACCTTACCTTTCGCCATCTTCTGGATACTAATGAATGGGCTGATGGTCTTCCTCGGACTGCACGTTATATAGCTGCTGTCCTTTGGACATGGCTAAAAAGAAAGGAACGCTGAGATATGTCAGCGCTCCTTTTTAGCTTCTTCGAAGAGGACACCGTAGTCAGATGTCGCACGACAGATAGGATTCATAACACTTCCGATTATCCTACCTTGTATAATATCACTATTCCAGTGATAACGACTGACAGTCCTTGACACGGCGAAATCGTTGGCAGCCCTCATGATCAGATCGGCCTTCTGTGGATAGAGTTCCATCAACGTCATGGCAGCCGACCATATTCCTGCTGCATGACCACTTGGGTAGGAATTGGCATACAACAGATCCTTGCCCAGAGCCTCATACTGCTCTGGCGACTGTACCGTCGCATCGGTCCAGTTGCCGTTCTCATCATAGTAGTATTTTTCCATGCCGTCACCACTATACGATGCCTTATGTCCGTCATTGTCCTCAATCACAAAACAAGACAGCACATTGAACCGGTCGTCCGAGTCAGACTTGCGCTTTCCTTCCTGTTGCTCAGAGCAGCCAGGTCTTAACCGGCCATATTCATAATGACCAAGCGCAGGACTTGCGTGTTGGAGAATGCCTCTTGCTGAATTTCCTGCCTTCTGCACCAGAAGGACAAGCGCCGCAATCTTCCCTTCAGGGTTGATGATCTCACCGATCGTCGACTCGCCAAATACAGCATTGAAATCATACATGCCTCCAACATTCCTCTTATCCGTACCAAATATGTGATGCATATCACTGTCTTCGTCGGCAATGGCCTGAACCGTTCTCTGGTCCGGCAGGTTCCGTTCTGCGACAATACTGTTGTAGATATCCATATCCACCTTCAAGCAGCCATTGGCCGTCTTCTCGTCGGGGAAGGTCGGATTAATGCCGCCACGATCCGCGTATGCCGGCACATAAGGACCAGGAGCACTTGCCATGAACTTACGCAAATCAACATAGAAAGCATCATCGGTAACATGATTACGCGACTCTTCCGCGAGCATCACTGCCAGATGCGTATGATACCGGACGCCGCCGACTTCCTGCCTCATGATATCAGTCTTAGCCATAGAGTATGTATGCAAGGCCGCATAGACAGCACTTGCAACCAGTCGTGCCACATTGGGATCTGAATCGAAATGGTAGCCGTAGATAGGACTGTTCATGCCATAGCCACCGGCCTCATATCCCGCCTTATAGAGGGCATTACGCTTGGACGGATCAAGTTCGGATAACTGCATGGCACATAACCAGCCTATCATGGTCTTCTTGACGGCCTTGTTATCGCCCTGAGTTCCCGTGTAGTAATTGTACACAGACGGAAAGTTATTCTCCTTATAGAGTAAAGGCAGGGCATACTTACTCTTGCCTTCCGACTGATACAAGGCCTCTTCAGTCAGTTTTTGCAGATGTTCATAAGTCTTGCTGTCCTTACGCACATCGATCAAACCATTAAAACTCTCTTTGAGCACTTCATCAAGAAGTACGTCGGCCTTCTCTGCTAAACTCCTGTTACTATCGTCGCACTCACATGCAACAAAGACGAAAGGCAATATCAACAAAAGTATTTTTCTCATATCCTACAGCATATTCTTTACTCATAATGCCTGATTCTCACATCTATCCCCTCACCTTGCAGTTGTGAAGGAATGGTGGTCACGTCCGTCTGTCCATAGTGATAAGGAAACAACACCTTGGGCTTGATCACCTTTGCCGCCCTGACCAGTTGTTCCGGCGTCATCGTGTAGGGCTGGTTACAAGGCAAGAAGGCAATATCGATATCCTTGATGGTCTCCATCTCAGGAATATCCTCCGTATCACCGGCAATATAGACCCGCAGTCCGTCAAGAGTCAAGATATATCCATTATCACGCCCTTTGGGATGGAACTGCAGATGACCTTCTGTTGTATTATATGCAGGAACAGCCTCAACCGTGACATCGTCTGCTATCTGTAACTTGTCACCGTTCACCATCACCTTTGGCTGATGCTGTCCATCAGAACCGTACATATCAGCGCAACGCCGGTTCATGATCAATTGTGTTTGCTCCGCAGACAATAGTCTGATGGTCGATGCATCATAATGGTCGGCATGTTCGTGCGTCACGAAGATATAGTCGGCCTTGGGCATCATCGTATAATCCACGACTCTCCCGCCCAGCTTCGAGCACGGGTCAATTTCTATCTCCTTGCCGTCGTACTCGATACGGATACAGGAATGCATCAGAGCGTGGAACTTGATGTCTTTTCCACCCTTGGTTTTGAAAACATCTACCTCGTAGACATCAGTGGTCACCGCCATCCCAGCCTCTTTCCAGGCAATGATGCCACCCTTCAGGTTCACACACTTATAGCCCGCGGCGGCCAGTCGACCAGCAGCATTGGCAGAACGACGACCACTTCTACAATAGATGGCAATCGTCTTGTCTGCAGGAAGAATCGCCTTAATCTTCTCTATAAAGTGATCCTCTCCCTGGTCGATATTGAGAGCTCCCTCAATATGCCCTTCGGTGAACTCCGCAGGAGTACGCACATCCAGTACCACGACACGAGTATTCTCCATCAACTCTGCGAAAGTCTTCACATCAGCATTCTCAAAGTTCTCCTGACCACAAGCTGTTGTCAGCCCTAAAACAGTCAGTAAGCAAGTCACTATCTTTTTCATACAATTCTATGGTTATCACACCGCTCCTCTAAAGCGTCGAATGATGCAAATAATCCGTAAATACTATTAAATATTTCCGCAAAGATACGCTTTTAGATTGAGATATCAGAGACTTTTTTTAATTTTGCAACCGATTTTACAATTGTTTATGATTAGAATGAGAAAGAGCATCATCACGACCCTATTTGTCGCCCTCTTTGCTGTCACAGCGAACGCACAGACGACATTAAAGAAAGTATACAACGAAGATATCAACCCCATCGAACAGATAGACCAAGCCATTGCCAAAGCTCAGTCTGAAGGAAAGTTCGTCATCTGTCAGGTTGGTGGTAACTGGTGTCCGTGGTGCCTGCGCTTTGCCGATTTCATCACGAACGACAGCACAATCAGTCAGGTTATTGACGACAGTTTCGTGTATATCCACGTCAACTACAATCCACGTAAGTCTCAAGATGACGTAGAAAAGGCACAGCAAGTAAAGACCATGCTACAGCGCCTGAACCACCCCGAGCGTTTCGGATTCCCCGTCTTCGTCGTGCTTGACGAGACCGGTAAGGTCGTCCATATCCAGGATTCGAGCTTTCTGGAAGAGGGCAACGGCTATCATCAGAAGAAAGTGCTCCGTTTCTTCAATAACTGGACTCCAAAAGCCGTGAAAGGGTAATAAGCATGAGTTTCGAATATATGTCGCAAGAGGGCTACGATAAGCTCGTAGCCGAACTGCATCAGTTGGAGAGCATAGAACTGCCACAGGTGAAAGACGCCATCGCCGAGGCCCGCGACAAGGGCGACCTTAGCGAGAACTTCGAGTATCATGCCGCCAAACGAGAACAGTCTCGTCTATTGGGTAGGATACGTTTCAAACAGCGGGTGCTGGCCAATGCACGAGTCATTGACATGTCAAGACTCGGCACCGATAGTGTCCAACTGCTCAGTAAGGTTGAGATGACCAATCTGGCCAACAACAGTAAGATGACCTACACGATTGCTAGTCCCCACGAGGCAAACATCCGCGAAGGGAAGATATCCATCAAGTCACCTATCGCACAAGCCCTCCTCTACAAGAAGACAGGCGACATCGTGGAAGTACGTGTTCCAGCAGGAACGCTAAGACTCCGCATTGAGAGCATCTGCCTCTAAGACGGCGGAAGCCTTAGTCACTCCTATTCCTCCATCAGTTTACGGTAACGGATACGTTTGGGTTCTTCAAGACCCAGACGCTGTGCCTTGTTCTGTTCGTACTCGGTATAATTGCCTTCGAAGAAGAACACGTTCCCCTCTCCCGACCCATCGGCCGGTGTCTCAAAAGCAAGGATATGTGTACAGATACGATCCAAGAACCAACGGTCGTGACTGATGATGACAGCACAGCCTGCAAAGGCATCCAAGCCCTCCTCAAGAGCCCGGAGTGTGTTCACGTCGATATCGTTTGTAGGTTCATCGAGCAACAGCACGTTTCCTTCCTGTTTCAAGGCGATTGCCAGATGCAGACGGTTACGTTCACCACCAGAGAGTACAGCACATTTCTTCTCCTGGTCGGCACCATTGAAATTAAAGCGAGAGAGATAAGCACGTACATTCACGTCGCGCCCACCCATGCGGATGGTCTCATTGCCACCACTGACCACCTGATAGACCGTCTTCTCCGGATCAATATCCTTATGCTGCTGATCGACGTAGCTCAGTTTTACGGTCTCTCCTACCTCGAAGGTACCGGCATCAGCCTGTTCCAGTCCCATAATCAGACGGAACAATGTGGTCTTACCAGCGCCATTAGGTCCGATAACACCAACTATACCATTAGGCGGCAACACGAAGTTCAGGTCGGTGAAGAGTTGTTTCTCCGGATACGACTTCGCCACACCATGTGCCTCGATCACCTTATTACCCAGACGCGGACCATTCGGAATAAAGATCTCCAACTTCTCCTCCTTCTGCTTCTGTTCCTCGTTCAGCATCTTATCATAGGAGTTCAAACGAGCCTTTCCTTTGGCATGACGCGCTTTCGGAGCCATACGCACCCATTCCAGCTCACGTTCCAAGGTCTTACGACGCTTCGAGGCCGACTTCTCCTCCTGTGCCAGTCGCTGACTCTTCTGCTCCAGCCACGACGAGTAATTACCTTTCCAGGGTATACCCTCACCACGATCCAGTTCGAGTATCCACTCTGCCACGTCATCGAGGAAATAACGGTCATGCGTCACGGCGATGACCGTTCCCTCATACTGCTGCAGGTGCTGCTCCAACCAGTCGATAGACTCCGCATCGAGGTGGTTGGTCGGCTCGTCAAGCAGGAGCACATCCGGCTTCTGAAGTAGTAGTCGACAGAGTGCCACACGACGACGCTCACCACCGGAGAGGTTCTTCACGCTCCAGTCACCGGGAGGACAGTTCAATGCAGCCATCGCACGGTCGAGCTTCGAATCCATATTCCAGGCATCCGTCGCATCGATGATATCCTGCAGCTCAGCCTGGCGCGCCATCAGTTTCTCCATTTTGTCGGGATCCTCGTAGTATTCGGGCAGTCCGAACTTCACATTGATCTCATCATATTCTGCAAGAGCGTCGTACACATGCTGCACGCCCTCCATCACATTCTCCTTCACCGTCTTATCCTCGTTCAGTGGCGGATCCTGCGGCAGATAGCCCACTGAGTAGCCGGGGCTCCACACCACATTACCTTGATACTGCTGGTCGAGACCGGCAATAATCTTCATCAGAGTCGACTTACCGGCACCGTTCAGACCGATGATACCGATTTTCGCTCCATAGAAGAAGCTGAGATAAATATTCTTGAGAACCTGTTTCTGGTTTTGCTGGATGGTCTTGCTCACGCCGACCATGGAGAAAATCACTTTCTTATCGTCTACTGTCGCCATAGGATTATTTCTTTTCTGTTATTACATCAACACTTGTCTTAAATCTGTGGCAAATGGAAACGGTACTGGTTGTTGAACACCTCCTTGACCGAGTTGATCTCGAGGAATTTCGTGCCACCGCCCTCACCGACATTTCCACTCAGGTAGGCAATCTTGTCCTCATCCTGCACATAGCCCTTCTGACGCAGCATACGGACGGCAGCATGGAACAGTTCCTCATTGCTGATGTGTTCTTTCTGATAGACAGGTATCACACCATACGACAGATTCAAGAGACGCTGAAGCTTGTCGTTATAGCAGATGGCAAGCACGGGGTTCGGTCCTCTGAAAGCTGCCAGATTACGAGCCGTATCACCCGTATTAGAATCCGTGATGATACCCTTCACGCCCAACTTCTCCGTGGCCTCGATAGCCGAATGAGCCATGAACTCACGGATATCACATTGAGGCGACAGAGGCACCTCGATATCGTTCTCACGCATCTTATCCTTCTCTGCCTGCTCAGCGATGGCAGCCATCGTCCGTACTGCCTCCACGGGGTACTTACCACTGGCCGTCTCGCCCGAGAGCATCAGAGCGTCGGTGCGATAGTATATCGCATTAGCGATATCGGTCACCTCAGCTCGCGTAGGACGAGGGTTCTGTATCATCGAATGAAGCATCTGCGTAGCCACGATAACAGGTTTCTTGGCCCTTACACACTTACGGATAATCTGTCGCTGGATACCCGGGATACGCTCGATAGGCACCTCAATACCCAAGTCGCCACGTGCGATCATGATACCATACGAGGCCTCAATGATCTCGTCGATGTTATCCACACCCTCCTGATTCTCAATCTTTGAGATAATCTTGATATCCGAGTTATAGGCATCCAGAATAGCCTGTACGGCGCGCACGTCAGCGGCAGAGCGGACAAAAGAGTGAGCGATAAAATCAATATCCTGATCGATGGCCAGCATGATATTCTTACGATCCTTCTCAGTCAGCGCCGGCAGGGCAATATGAACACCTGGCACGTTCACACTCTTATGAGCACCGAGCACACCATCGTTCTGCACCTGTGCAATCACCGCAGGACCATTGATGCCAATGACCAGCATATCCAGCGCTCCATCATCGAAGAGGATATGACAGCCCTCATACACGTCAGCAGCAAAATTCTGGTAGGAAAGGTTGATGATGTCGTGAGTCGTATCCACCTCCGGACGTCCGAAGATCTTCACCACATCACCCGTCTTATAGGCGATTGGCTCCACACATCCCGTGGTGCGCACTTCTGGTCCTTTCGTATCAATAAGGATACCGATATGATGACTGACAGACCGCACATTATTTATAATCTGCTTAAGACCCTTCTCATCGGCATGGGCCGTGTTCATCCTGACTACATTCATTCCCGCTTCGAACAGACTGCGGATGAAATCCACCTCACACCGACGGTCACTTATACTGGCTACTATTTTTGTCTGCTTCATACCTGTGTTTTTGTTTTTTCAGGTGCAAAGGTACAAAAATCCGCCCAAACGGTATAGAAAATAGCAAAATTTTGAAAAAAAATGCGAGAAAATTTCGGTATCCCGCTGAAAAACAGTATCTTTGCAGTCCGAAATCGAGATTATTCGGATTTTCACATTATTAATATATAAGAAAAAAAGGAAAGAAATGACAAAGGCAGAAATCATCAACAAAATTGCTGAGGAGACAGGTGTTGCCAAGAAAGACGTAGCTACCACGGTTGAGGCGTTCATGGAAGAGATCCGTACTAGCCTTGCCGAGAACAAGCAGAATGTATACTTGCGTGGTTTTGGTACATTCGTAGTAAAGCATCGCGCACAGAAGACCGCTCGTAATATCTCAAAGAACACGACCATCGTGATCGATGCTCACGATTTCCCCGCTTTCAAGCCCTCAAAGAGTTTCATTGAGAAGATGAAGTAATTAACATTTAAAATATTATAAGATTATGCCAAACGGAAAAAAGAAGAAGGGTCACAAGATGGCCACTCACAAGCGCAAGAAGAGACTGCGCAAGAATCGTCACAAGAGCAAGTAATTACTTGCGGTGACCCCGTAAAAAAGAAATGAAAGGAGTGTGCCTGCTGATTCCCAAGAGAATAGCGACACACCCTTTTTGAATTTAACGACCCCCAAGAAAAGATTGAGAAGCAAATGACAAGTGAAGTAATCATTGATGTCCAACCGAAGGACATATCGATCGCTCTGCTCGAAGACAAGCAGTTGGTTGAATACCAGCAGGAGCAGCGCACGGCATCGTTCTCGGTGGGTAACATCTATGTGGCAAAGGTAAAGAAACTGATGCCCGGCCTCAACGCATGCTTCGTTGATGTTGGTGCTGAGCGCGTGGCTTTCCTGCACTATCTTGATCTGGGCAGTCAATTTTACTCTTATGAGAAGTACCTGAAGCAGGTAGTCAGCGACCGAAAGAAGCTCTACCCCATCCAGAAAGCCCACATCCAACCAGAATTACCCAAAGGCGGTAGCATCGCCAACACACTGAAAGTCGGTCAGGAGATCCTTGTCCAGATTGTCAAGGAACCCATTAACACGAAAGGTCCCCGACTGACGTGTGAGTTAAGTTTTGCAGGCCGTTACCTGGTGTTGATACCCTTTGACGACAGTGTCTCAGTGTCTACGAAGATCAAGCGTGGCGAGGAACGCAGTCGATTGAAGCAACTCATTCAGAGTATCAAACCGAAGAACTTTGGCGTGATCGTTCGGACAGTGGCAGAGGGAAAGAGAGCTGCAGAGCTTGATGCCGAACTGAAGATTCTGCTGAAGCGTTGGGAAGACGCTATCACGAAAGTCCAGAAGACCACAGAACGTCCCCAGTTGTGCTTTGAGGAGGAAAGCAGGGCCGTGGCGCTCCTTCGTGATCTGTTCAACCCCACCTATGACGGCATTCACGTCAACGACAGCGGAGTCTATGATGAAATCAAAAACTATCTGGGTCTGATTGCTCCAGAGAAGAAAGACATTATCAAGCTTTACAACGGTACAGTACCTATCTTCGACAACTTCAACGTCACCAAGCAGTTGAAGTCGGGCTTTGGAAAGACTGTGAACTACAAGCATGGCGCCTACCTGATTATTGAACATACGGAGGCTATGCATGTGGTTGACGTCAACAGCGGTACACGTATCAAAAAGGAGAATGGTCAGGAGGCCAATGCCCTGGAGACCAACCTCGGTGCCGCCGACGAACTGGCACGTCAGCTTCGTCTGCGTGACATGGGAGGTATCATCGTCGTCGACTTTATCGACATGAAGCTCCCTGAAGACCGTCAGTTGCTGTACGAACGGATGTGTAAAAACATGCAGAAGGACCGTGCCAAGCACAATATCCTACCGCTTTCGAAGTTCGGTCTGATGCAGATTACCCGTCAGCGTGTCCGTCCAGCCATGAGCGTAAACGTCGAGGAAGTATGTCCGACCTGTTTCGGAAAGGGCACGATCAAATCCAGCATTCTGTTCACAGATACTCTCGAGAATAAAATTGACACTCTGGTCAACAAGATCGGAATCCACAAGTTCTATCTGCATGTGCATCCCTATGTGGCTGCATTCATCAACAAAGGCGTGTTCAGTCTGAAGCGCCAATGGCAAATGAAATACGGACTCGGTGTCCGTGTGATTCCATCCCAAAAGTTGGCTTTCCTACAATATGAGTTCTACGATTCCGATAAGCAATTCATAGACATGCAGGAAGAGATCGAGACCAAGTAAAGCCAAAAGAACGAACGCCTATGATAACACTGAAAATCCTGTTCTGGGCATGTCTGCTCATCGTATTCTACACCTATCTTGGTTACGGAATACTGTTATATATCATCATCCGGCTGAAGCGGTTCTTCACGAGAAACACTCGTGAAGCCGCGAAGCCGAGTGACGATGAGCTGCCCACGATGACCCTCATGATTTGTGCTTATAATGAGGAAGATGTCGTCGCAGAGAAAATGAAAAACACCAGAGCACTCGACTACCCCAAAGACAAGTTCCGTATCATGTGGGTCACCGACGGAAGCAACGACCACACCAACGAGTTGTTGACCGCCTATCCTGAGGTCGATATCGTATACAGTCCTGAGCGTAAAGGCAAGACCGCCGCCCTCAAGCACGGACTTCAGTCGTTGAAGACGCGCTATGTAACGTTCACCGATGCCAACACGATGATTAATCCCGGTGCCCTTCGTGAGATTGCCCGTCTGTTTATGGATCCTGCGGTCGGTTGTGTGGCCGGAGAGAAACGTGTTGCAGCCAAGACAGAAGGAGAGATGGCAGCCGAGGGAGAAGGTCTGTATTGGCGGTACGAGAGTATATTGAAAAAATGGGACAGTGAACTATTCTCTGCCATGGGCGCCGCCGGTGAGCTCTACGCCATGGACCCCACGCTCTGTCGTGACGTGCCCGACGATGCTCTCCTCGACGATTTCATGATGTCGATGTACGTTGTACAGGCAGGAAAGCGCATTGCTTATACCTCCGATGCCTATGCCATGGAATACGGCTCCGCCAACCTCTTTGAGGAGTCGAAACGTAAGCGCCGCATCGCTGCCGGCGGTCTGCAGAGCATCTGGTGGCTCCGGAGCATGCTCAACCCCTTCCGCCAGCCTTTGGTTACCTTCCAGTATGTCAGTCACCGTGTACTCCGTTGGAGCATCACCCCCCTCGCACTGGTCTTACTCCTCGTTGTCAACATGGCACTGGTTCTCATGGGCGCTGAGCGTTTCTATCTGATTACCTTAGTGTTACAGCTTTTATTCTATGCGATGGCCTTCGGAGGCTGGCTGTCCTACCGTCGCGGTCGCCGGAACAAGCTGCTCTATACAGTCTACTATTTCGTCTTCATGAATCTGAATGTGTTCCGTGGCATGTACTATTTGAGAACACATGGAAGAAACGGTGCTTGGGAAAAAGCGAAAAGAAGTTGAAAAATTTCTTTTTTTATGCGTATAATTAAAAATAAATTATTACTTTTGCACCGAATAACATTGTAGATTGTAATTGTAATGGAAAAGGACGAAAGGGAGATACTGTTACAGAAATTTGCAGATGCAAATCGAAAGCTGATGCTCGTCAACGAGCAGCTATCGATCGCTAACCGAAAACTAAAGGAATACGAAGAAAAGGCTCTGAAAGCTGAGAAAGCCAGTAAGATGAAGTCCCTTTTCCTAGCAAACATGAGTCATGAGATACGGACTCCATTGAATGCCATTGAAGGTTTCTCCCGGGTGATTGTAGAGACCGACTCCCCTGAAGACCGAATGAAATACTTTGAGATTATCGAGAGTAACAACAACCGTCTCATGAGTCTGGTCAACGAGATTCTCGACTTGTCGAGAGTTGAGTCAGGCGAGATTGTGATGAAGAAGATCCCAACCGACCTCCATGAACTTTGCTCCAGCATTAAGAATATCTTTAAGTTCCGTTGTCCGGAAACCGTCCGTCTGACCTGGAACAAGCCCACGATGAAGGTCATCTTCAATACAGATGCCAACCGCCTCACCCAAGTCTTTTCCAATCTTATCAGCAATGCTCTGAAACACACCTCACGCGGTACCATCAGCTACGGTTATCAGATCATCAACGATGGTCAGGATATCGAGTTCTTTGTCAAGGACACAGGCTCAGGTATCGAGAAGAAAGATATCAGTCATATCTTCGAGACCTATATGTCGCGAGATGCTGAGACCTCCAAGAACAGCTACGGTCTAGGACTGCCGCTCTGTAAGATCATCGTAGAGCGTCTGGGCGGTAAGATCAGTGTCGAGTCAGAAGAAGGCAAAGGATCGATGTTCCGATTCACCTTCCCGTTTGATGGAAGCATCGGCGGTTACGACCAGAACAAGACCACCACGACAAGCAATGTGCGAACCATCCGAATCAATGAGCGTGCCGATCAGCCGAATATGAAGACCATACTCGTGGCAGAAGATGAAGACAGCAACTACGAGTTGGTGAAGATTGTGCTTCAGAAGCGGTATCGCCTGCTCCGTGCCCACAACGGCATCGAGGCTGTCACGATCAATGAAGACGAGAAGCCGAATCTCATCCTGATGGATATCCGCATGCCCGAGATGAACGGTCTCGACGCCACCCGAATCATCAAGGAGGTCACGTCAACACCAGTCATCGCCTTGAGTGCCTATGCTTTCGAGGAGAATATCCGCGAGGCCAAGGCCGCCGGCTGCGACGATTTTCTGGCCAAGCCATTCAAGGTTGAGAACCTGATAGAGATCGTCAAGAAATACATCGATAAAGAATCGTAGCAATAGGAAAACGTCGTATGGGAAAGCTTGCCGTTCAGAAATATTTTTCTCTTATGATGTTGATCATCACGTTTCTGTTGATGATCATGACATTTACTGGACTCTATGGTGGTAACGTGCATCCCGGTGGTAACACAGCACGGGCTATGTTGGTCTATGCGCTGCCCATCCTAATCATCGGCAATGCGATTTTCTTGATATACTGGCTTATCCTGCGCAGGTTTCACTGGGCTATCATGCCGCTGGTCACCCTGCTGTGCTGCATCCCCTATATCGGCACCCTTTACCAGTTCCGTTCATTCGACGAGAAGACCGATGCCAAGCCTGGCATCAAGGTTGCCACCTACAACGTGGCGATGTTTGGTCGTGAGACCTCCGGTTTCATGGCACAGGATATCCTGTCGGAGATGAAGAAGCAGAAGGTGGATGTCGTCTGTTTCCAAGAATACCTTGACCAGAGCGGTGACAAGAAGAACTCCGACTCCTACAAGGACTATTTCCCCTATATGGCCGTTGGCGAGAGCGACATGGTAATCTACAGCAGATATCCGATCAAGCAATCCAAGAACCTGCCCTTCGAAATGACCAATAACAGTGCAATGTGGGCAGAGGTGGATGTCAACGACCATGTCTATCGTATTTACAACGTGCACCTGGAGACCACAGGCATCAACGGCACCCTGCACCGGGCTGCAAAGATTGCCCGTAATGGTTTCGACGTGCAGAGCAACACGCTTATCAGCGCCATCTACGGCAACTACACCGTAGGAATGATAGCACGCTCAGGCCAGGCCGATGTTGTGGCAATGGACATGCGCGAGTCGAAGGTACCCATCATCGTCTGTGGTGACTTCAACGATGTGCCCTACTCCTACGTCTACAACACCTTACTCGGTGACAAGATCGACGGCTTCAAGGAGTGTGGCAACGGCTTTATGTTCACCTATCGCGGCAATAAGAAAGTGCGTATCGATTATGTCTTCCACGACCAGCAGTTGGAAGGCATCACTTATTATAAGCGTGAGCTCAGTTATTCCGATCACTACCCTGTGTTCATGAAAATGTCACCCAGGTAAAATACGGGCATCCGTAATCGTTCCCGACACCCTTACTGTACAATCTTGAACCTCACTCTGAAGGAGCGTTCCTGCTCGTCCCAATTGGTGCCGAGCAGTTCGAAACGACCGATCTGCGAGGTGCTACGCACATGACGGCCGATACAAGGACAGACATCATAGTCGCCGATGCGCACCAGACGGATCGTCTCCGAGGCATCATCAGGTAGACGATCGAGACTCACCTCTTCCGGCAGTTCGTCACGCGTCACAAACTCGAAGGTCACGGGCAGATCCTCCTCAATTAGCTCGTTCATCCGCAATTCGATTTCCTTCTCCTCTTGACGAGTTGGCTTATGATCCAGATGAAAGCTCATCTTACTTTTCTTCCGTTCTACATGAGCATTATAAGAACGTCCACAGTCGAAAAGACGGATCATCGTCTGGTTGAGCAGATGCTCAGCCGTATGTGCAGGAGGGAACTCCTCCTTGTTGTGTTCGTTTAGGATATAGTCAGCCATTTTTATTTCTATGCTTTGAATTTCATTACAACGGCACCCAAGGGCTTTAGAGCGACAGCGACCGGCATGTCACGCTGCAGTTGCAGTCTGATACGCTCCCCCGTCAACAAATCCGTGGCAACAACCTTTTTCTCCTTGATGTTCAAGAAGTCGAAGGCATGAGCAGGTATCATGACATCCATCACCACAGGCAAGTCGTCGAAGTTCACGACCACAAGCAGCACCTCACTGTCAGCCTTCCGCAGGAAAGCATACTGTCGCTGGTACTGTCCATTGACGTACATCAGATCGAACGAAGCCCCTTCGACGATGCTCTTCTCCGACCGTGCGATGTTCAGTACCTTATCGTATTGAGCCTTCAGCACCTTCTCCTCTGTCGTGAGCTTCCGTTGGGCAGCCCTGACCAACGTGTCTATGCTCCAGTAATCAAAGATTGTTGTCCGTCCGTCACGCCCACTGAATCCCTCCTGATCCATGCCACGCTCACCATACTCCTGGCCGGCATAAACCATCAACGGGTTCTGTTGCAGCAGTGCCGACACCACGAGCGCAGGTACCCCTTTCCGTGCGTCACCAGCAAAGAAGTCGCTGGCGATACGCTGTTCGTCGTGGTTCTCGAGGAAATAGAGCATGTGATCCCGTATATCATCCGTCTGCTGCCAGGCGCTGGTGATGGCATGTGTCGACAGACCGCCACCCATCACCCCACGTAACGTGTCGTACATCCCCACCTTATCATATAGATAGTCGAAGCCAGCACCCAAGTAACTGCGATACAGACTCGGGTCATACACCTCACCGACGAAGATCATCTCCGGGTAACGGTATTTCACCTTATCGATTGACCAATGCCAGAAGGCCGTCGGCACCATCTCCGCCATATCGCAACGGAAGCCGTCGATGCCCTTGCCTGCCCAGAAGAGCAGGATATCCGTCATCTTATCCCACGTGTCGGGAATCGGTTGGAAATGCCCTATCCTACCAGCATAATAGTCTACGCCATAGTTCAACTTCACCGTCTCATACCAGTCGTTCACCCCCGGTGCATGATGGAAACAGTCGTTGCCAGTAGCCTTGGCCGGTTCCTCATGATACGGTTGTTCCGCTCCATGATACAGATCGAAATAAGGTGAGAACGACTGACCGGGACAGTAGTAGAAGTTGTTCTGCGGATCAAAGCCATGTTGCGGATTGTCATCCTCTCCCAGATCCCTCACCCCCTCAGGCTTACAGATAGAATGATACTGACGAGCCACATGGTTGGGTACGAAGTCGATGATCACCTTCATGCCAGCCTGATGCGTGCGCTCCACGAGCTGTTCAAACTCCAGCATACGCAGATCCACGTCCGTCGCCAGATCCGGGTCAATATCATAATAATCGGTGATGGCATAGGGCGAGCCCGCCTTTCCCTTCACCACAGCAGGATGGTTCACGGGAATACCATGATCCGAATAGTCGGTCTGCGTCGCATGACGGATCACCCCTGTATACCAGACATGACTGACGCCCATGTTCCTGATTTTCTTCAGAACCGTCGGTGTCAGGTCATTCAGTTTGCCGCAGCCATTCTCTTCAATGGAGCCATTCTCCTTCCGGGAGATGTTCCTGTTTCCATATAGCCGCGTAAAAATTTGATAAACAATGATCTTATCGTTCATGTTCTAGTAGACCGTTAATAGATTGAAATAGTGCCAGTCCCACCACGATTGGTCAGACTGGCACCATCAAGGAATTATTATTCTTCAATGCCGTGAGCAGACACCTCTCTGTTGATCTTAGCGATCATACCCTGGAGGGCCTTACCGGGACCACACTCTGTGAAGTCGTCGGCGCCATCGGCAATCATATTCTGTACGCTCTGTGTCCAACGCACCGAACTAGTCAGCTGGGCAATGAGGTTAGACTTGATCTCAGCAGGATCCGTATGCGGCTTTGCATCGACATTCTGATAGACGGGGCACTTCGGCGCCTTGATCTCCGTCTGCTCGATAGCTGCCTGCAGCTCATCCTTGGCGGGCTGCATCAGTGGAGAGTGGAAAGCACCACCAACCTTCAAGGGCAGTGCGCGCTTGGCACCGGCAGCCTTCAGCTGCTCACAAGCCTCGTTGATAGCATCGATATTACCAGAGATAACCAGCTGTCCAGGACAGTTATAGTTGGCCGGTACGACCACACCCTTGCCCATCTTGCTCACTTCGGCGCATACCTCTTCGATCTTCTCATCAGGAAGAGCGATGATGGCAGCCATTGTTGAGGGCTGTGCCTCACAAGCCTTCTGCATGGCCATGGCACGTGCATAGACCAGCTTCAGACCATCCTCAAAGCTCAGTGCTCCGGCAGCAGTCAGCGCAGAGAACTCACCCAACGAGTGACCGGCCGTCATCTTCGGATCAAAGGCCTCACCCATGCAGAGGGCAGAGATCACACTGTGCAGGAAGACGGCAGGCTGTGTCACCTTCGTCTGCTTCAGTTCCTCGTCTGTTCCCTCGAACATGATATCGGTAATACGATAACCGAGAATCTCGTTTGCTTTCTCAAAAAGTTCCTTTGCAAGCGGGTTGTTATCATACAGATCCTTACCCATGCCTACAAACTGTGCTCCCTGTCCGGGAAAAACAAATGCTTTCATTTTCTGGATTATTTAAATTAGGTAAATCTTTCTTATCCTTATGGCGAGCCTTTCCTGCTCGCCATTTCCGAGTTGCAAAATTACGATATTTTTCTGAAAAACGCCTCTCAATCATGTTTTTTTTAGTCAAAGTGGTCAGAATATCGAAAAAAATGTGTAAGTTTGCACTTCAGAAAGAGAACGGATACCAAAATGAAGCTCATTGTAATGACCAAGCCTGCCTTCTTCGTCGAAGAAGATAAGATTCTAGCCAATCTTTTCGAAGAGGGACTGGAAAATCTCCATCTATACAAGCCGGGCGCCTCTCCCATCTATTCTGAGCGTTTGCTCACCCTGTTGGGAGAATACTTTCACAGTAAGATCACCGTTCACGGTCACTTCTACCTGAAAGAGGAATACCATCTGAAGGGCATCCATATCGACGATGCCTTCACAGAGCCCCCCATCGGGTACAAGGGCAACGTCACCAGAACCTGTCATAGCATCAGCGAACTGAAAGAGGCGAAGAAGCACTCCAACTATGTGTTTCTCCATTCTATCTACGACAGTCAGACCAATGCCGACGAGAAAGCCTCGTTCACACGCGAGGAGTTGGAAGAAGCCTCCCGTCAGGGTCTGATCGACAAGAAGGTCTATGCCTTAGGAGGCATGAACCTCAATAATGTCAAGGAAGCCAAGGCTCTGGGCTTTGGTGGCATCGTCATCTGTGGTGATCTGTGGAACCGTTTCAATATCCATAACGAGCTCGACTACAAGGCACTGCTCACCCATTTCGAGCGTTTACGTAAGACAATAGATTAAGGAAAGACGATATAAAAGCAATTAACTCATGAGTGAAAAGAACTCTTACATGGTTTTCTCAGGTACAGCAACGAAATACCTGGCAGAGAAGATCTGTCAAAGCCTGGGTTGTCCACTAGGCCAGTTGCAAATCACCAAATTCTCCGACGGGGAGTTTGCCGTCTCGTATGAAGAGAGCATCCGCGGTCGCGACGTGTTCCTCGTACAGAGCACCTTCCCCAGCTCAGACAATCTGATGGAGCTGCTGCTGATGATCGATGCAGCCAAGCGAGCCTCCGCCCGTACGATCAACGCCGTCATCCCCTATTTCGGATGGGCCCGTCAGGATCGTAAGGACAAGCCCCGTGTCAGCATTGGTGCCAAGCTAGTGGCCGACCTGTTGAGTGTGGCAGGTGTGAACCGTGTCATCACCATGGACCTGCATGCCGACCAGATCCAGGGATTCTTCGACGTACCCGTCGACCATCTGTATGCCTCGGGCGTCATCCTGCCCTATCTGCAGAGCCTCCATCTCGACGATCTTGTAATCGCCTCGCCCGATGTAGGCGGTTCGAAGCGTGCCAACACCTATGCCAAGTACCTCGGTTGTCCGCTCGTACTCTGTAATAAGACACGTGCCCGTGCCAATGTCGTGGCCACCATGCAGATCATCGGTGAGGTAGAAGGCAAGAACGTGGTTATCATCGACGATATGGTTGACACCGCCGGTACCATCACCAAGGCCGCCGACCTGATGAAAGAGCACGGAGCCAAGACCGTCCGCGCCTGTGCCAGTCACTGTGTGATGAGCGGTCCTGCCAGCGATCGTGTCCAGGCCTCAGCCCTCGAGGAGATTGTGTTCACCGACTCCATCCCCTACACACAGCGTTGCGCCAAGGTCAAGCAGCTGTCCGTTGCCGACACCTTCGCCGAGGCCATCCGTCGTGTCATCAAGAACGAGAGCATCAGCGACCTCTATATTATTTAGTGGTTTCATGAATAGCAAGTCTATAGTTGGACTGGCAGCGATGAGTCTCATGCTCACCGCCTGCCAGTCCAACTCATATCGTATCGACGGTTTTGCCGGAATGTTCCTTGAAGGCGACACGGTGGTGCTAGCCGCCGACGCGGCACCCGACGTACCCATCGCCACGACCCTCGTCCACGACGGCAAGTTCCTGTTCTCTGGCGAGACCGACACCGTGGGACTCTGTACCGTCTACCAGAAGCAGTTGCCCGATCAGCGGCTGACCTTCTTCCTGGAGCCCGGTAATATCGCCATCGAACTGAACCGTGCCCCAGTATACTCCCGAGTCTCCGGCACCATCGTCAACAACGAGTGGCAGGCCCTCACCGACTCTATCCAACTGTTGTCCAAGGGCGTCATGCGCCTGTTGCAAAAGCCAGCCACCGACAGCGCCGGTCAAGTGAACCACGTGCACACCATCGACAGTCTACACCGTCGGATGTCATCCTGCATCCAGCATGCAGCACAACGAAACCGCGACAACGCCTTAGGCCGTTATATCCACGACCACTATCAGGCGCCAGCGTTCCAATAACCCCAAACAAAGAGCCCGAGTTCCATTGAACCCGGGCTCTTTTCTATCTCAGCGATACCTGTCTTAGTTGTTGAAGGCAGGAAGCTCCAGCCACTTCACGTAGCAGAAGTCCTGACGGTGAGGCAGGTTCGTGTTCTTCGGATACATACGAACAGCACTCTTGTACTGTCCAGCCTGCTGCGGCTTCAGTGTTGCCTCGAAGGTATAGTTATTACCCTCTTTGCCCACGAGTTTCAGCGGTTCGATTGAGAAGATACGCTCCTCACCATCCTTGTCGGTGCAGAGGTTCACCTTCTCCAGAGCCACAGCATCGTCGAGCCCCTGCTCGTCGATGACATAGCGGAGGGTGTACTTCGTTCCAGCCTCACCACCACCGGCAGGGAAGTTCCAGTCGGCAGCCACCACGTGGATGGCATCCCAACGCTCGGCCACCGTCTCCTTCCACTGAGCGATCTCCTTGGCCAGACGATTGCCGTCCTTAGCGAGCGCCTTGAAACGCATAGCCTGCTTCGTATAGAAACGATCGTAGTAGTCGTCGAGCTGACGCTTCATCGTATAGTGCGGTGCGATCTGAGCGATAGAGTTTTTGATCACCTTGACCCAGCCCTCGCTGATGCCCTTCTCATTCTTATTATAGTAGAGCGGAATGATCTCGTTCTCCAGCAGACCATAGATCGTGGCAGCATCAAGTTGATCCTGATAGCCCTGTGTCTGATAGGTACGCTTCTCGGTGAGTGCCCATCCGGCGCCCTCACGATAGCCCTCCAGCCACCAACCGTCCTTAACCGACAGGTTGACCACGCCGTTCATCTCAGCCTTCTCACCCGATGTGCCAGAAGCCTCCAGCGGACGAGTCGGCGTGTTCATCCAGATGTCGACACCCGATACGAGGCGACGAGCCAACAAGAAGTCGTAGTCCTCGAGGAAGATAATCTTACCCAGGAACTCCGGGCGCTGAGAGATCTCATAGATCATCTTGATGAGACCCTGACCGGCACCGTCGGCGGGGTGCGCCTTACCAGCGAAGAGGAACATCACCGGATGCTCGGGATCGTTGACGATCTTTGACAGACGCTCCAGATCCGTGAACAACAGATGAGCACGCTTATAGGTTGCGAAACGACGGCAGAAGCCGATGACCAGCGCGTTCGGGTTCATCGAGTTAAGCAACGTCACCACACGAGAAGGATCACCCTGGTTCTTCAGCCAAGTCTCACGGAACTGTTTCTGGATATAGTCGAACAGCTTCTTCTTCAGAGCCATGCGCGTCTCCCACACCTCCTCGTCGGGACAGTTGTAGATACCGTGCCAAATCTCCTCGTTCGACTGGTCGCTCATGAACTTCTTGTCGAAGTACTTCGCATAGACCTTACGCCACTCCGTGGCAGCCCATGTGGGGAAGTGCACACCGTTGGTCACATAACCCACGTGGTTCTCCTCGGGGAAGTAGCCGTTCCAGATCGGTGCGAACATCTTCTGACTGACCCAGCCATGAAGCTTCGACACACCGTTGACCTCCTGACAAGTGTTGCAGGCGAAGGTCGACATACAGAACTTCTCACTATGATCGTCAGGGTTGGTACGACCCATGCCGATGAACTCATCCCACGAGATACCCAGCTTCTGCGGATAGCCGCCCATATACTTACCGAACAAGCCCTCCTCGAAGTAGTCGTGACCAGCGGGCACCGGTGTGTGAACGGTATAGAGACCAGAAGCACGTACCAGTTCCAGAGCCTGGTTGAATGTCAGACCCTCCTCGATATAGTCACACAGGCGCTGCAAGTTACAGAGTGCAGCATGACCCTCGTTACAGTGATAGATATCCTTCTTGATACCCAGTTTCTTCAGCAGCAGCATACCACCGATACCCAGCAAGATCTCCTGCTTCAGACGGTTCTCCCAGTCACCGCCATAAAGGCTGTGCGTGATGGGCTTGTCGAAGTCAGAGTTCATCTCGTTGTCAGTATCCAACAAGTAGAGTTTCACACGTCCCACGTTCACACGCCAGACATAAGCATGCACCTGATAGTTGGTATAAGGCACGTCGACCACCATCGGGTTACCGTCCTTGTCGAGCTGACGCTCGATGGGCAGCGAACCGAAATTCTGCGACTCATAGTTAGCCACCTGCTGTCCGTCCATCGACAGACTCTGTGTGAAATAACCGAAGCGGTAGAGAAAACCGACGGCACACATATCGACGTTCGAGTCAGAAGCCTCCTTCACATAGTCACCAGCGAGCATACCCAGACCACCCGAGTAGATCTTCAGTGCCGAGTGCATACCATACTCCATGCAGAAGTAAGCCACCGACGGACGCTTAGCGTCAGGTTTCACATCCATATACTTACGGAACTGGCTGTACACGCTCTTGATGCGCTTCATCAGCTCCTTGTCTTTGAGTACCTCCTCCTTACGGGCGAAGCTCAGACGCTCCAAGAGCATCACCGGGTTGTGCTTCACCTCATGGTACAGCTCCGGGTCGAGGTCACGGAACAAGTCACGTGCCTCATAGTTCCATACCCACCACATGTTGTGGGCAATCTCGTCCAAACACTTCAGCTGCTCAGGCAGGTTCGACTTCACAGTCAGGTCCTTCCATGCAGGAGTGTTGGTGTAATCAGCTTTTATTTTCATACTCTCTCAAATTATATTTCACACAATATATTAATTCTCTCCTATTCTCAATGCCGCCTTTCTCAGGGCGATATCATACGCCTCCTCATAGTAGCCGATGAACTCACTCCACAGTGCCTTCTTCGACAAGGCCTCCGCCTGTTTCCTACAAGCCTCCACCTGTTTCTTCGTCATGCACGAGAACTCCGCCACCGTGTCCTTGATACAATCGGCCACCTCAGAGTAGTTATAGTCCGTACGGTGTATCACCTTCACGCCATCCTCGATCTCGCCCTCCTTGCCGAACACCTTGTTGGCCCAGAGTCCGAATCCCGCCAGATCCGTGGTGATACAAGGCACCCGGAAGGCAATGGCCTCCAACGGCGTGTAGCCCCATGGCTCATAGTACGAAGGATAGATGCAGAGATCATTGCCGAGCACCACATCATAATAAGTCATGTTCACGATACCATCATGCCCGTCGAGGTAACAAGGCAGGAAAATCACCTTCACCCGGTCCTCCTTACGGTTGTGCATATCGTAGTATTTCATCATGCCCAGCACGTTGTCGTGACTCATGTTGTGCAGCCAGTGAGTCACCTGCGGCACCTCCAAGGGGGCATTGAACTTTGAACTTTGATCCTTGGACTTTGAGCTTTGGACTTGAGCCAAGCGCTCCTGTAGATCCTTACGAGGCTCACCGACCCATCCCGGAACCTCGATGAAAGCCACCACCTTCTTCTTCAGGTCACGGTCACGGAGCAGACGGTTCATTGCCTCCACGAATACGTCGATACCCTTGTTACGGAACTCATAGCGTCCCGATGTCGATACGATCAGCGTATCGTCGTCGAGCTCCTCACCCAACAAGGCACTAGCCACCTGCAGCATCTTCCGCCGGGCGGCATTACGCTTCCTGGTGAACTGCGCAGCAGTAGGCACGAAGCTGTTGTCGAAGCCGTTAGGCAGTACCACGTCAGGACGCTTGTCGAGCAGTTCCTCACACTCCTTCGCCGTGATGTCGCTCACCGTCGTGAAGCAGTCCACATAGTGAGCCGTCTGTTTCTCTATCGAGTGCTTGCTCTGCATGTTCAGCTCCTCGGCCATCTGGTCACCATTATAAGCAAACAAATAGTCGTAGAGCGGTTTCATGTTACCAGCTATCGAGCGTCCGATGCTTGTGGCATGCGTCGTGAACACCGTACCAACCTGCGGCAGACGGTTGTTGATATACAGCGCACCCAGTCCGCACATCCACTCATTGGCATGGTATATCACCTTCTTGTCGCTGTCCAGGTAATGATGATAGAAGCTCTCCACCACCAAGGCAGCAGCATACGAGAACATCGAAGCCTCGTCGTAGTCGCCATAAGCATGCAGGCTGTCCACGCCGTAGTGCTCCCACAGCCAGCCATATATCTCATTCTTTTTCTCGAAAAACGGTTGGAAGTCCACCAAGATGGCTATCGGCGTGCCGGGCACCGTCCATCGGCCCACCCTGACACGCAGTCCGGGCAATCCGAGCTCACGATTACCCTCCTGAGCCTCGCGCTGCCAGTCGGCAAAGAGCGACTTGTCCTCCTTGAAGTAAGGACTCTCCTTCTCTTTCCAGAAATCAGGACCTATGAAAATGATCTTATCCTGAAGTATCTTTTGCAGGGTCTTGGCGCGTGTCGAAAGAACGGTATAGATTCCCCCTACTTTATTGCAGACTTCCCAACTTGACTCGAAGATGTAGTCTGGCACTAAATGCTTTTTTGCCATCTCTATATAAATAATCGGTAGCAAAGATACTTAAATATTTCTAAAATATCCAACCATTATACAAATATTCTCTCATTTTTTCCCGAAAACATGATATAGATTAGTAACTTTGTAAGCAAATAAGAAAGTGCACAGAAAATGAAGAAGTTAATCATTGCCGCCATCCTGGTTCTGACGGCCATTTCCGCCTCGGCGCAACAAGAAAAGAAGCCCTTCCGGGCCTACTTATACAACAGCGAGTACGATGTTTTTCTGCGTATCGATTTCTACGACGAGAGCATCACCGTGCCCGGACAAGACCTCTACGGGTCGCTCCCCGGCTACCTCGGTAAGACCCACAACACGTTCTGCTGGCTCATCACCACAGCCAAGGTGAAAGGCCACACCGCCCACATCGCCTTGATCAACGACTACGGCAGTGAAGACCTCACCGCCACGCTCACCGTCAAGAACGACTCCCTCTACGAGCTCAAGCAAGTAGAAGGAAGCGTGTTGAGAGTCCCCAAGAACGGCAAGTGGCAAAAGCTACCCAAGACGCTCACCCTCAAGCGCCGTTAAGCACCATCACCACCGTATCGCCTTGACAGGCACCGCCCACATGAGACCTACTCCTGTTTCTTGTTCCAGTAGATGAACACCCCGATAGCCACCAGAGCCACCACTGCTATCACATGAAGCCAATCCATAACTAATGTTTTGAAGGTACAAATATAGTCAATTCATCTCAGTCCGCAAAGGATTCCGCCTTTTTAATCGTTTCCACGACCGCCCTGTCGGCCGGCAGCCAGTCAACGCCATCTATCTCCGAGAGCCCGAGCCATCGTGCCGCCTCATGCTCCTTCAGCGTAAGCGATCCACTCTCCACACGACACCAGAAGCAGTGCATCGTCAGGTGAAAGGCCGGATAATCCCATTCCACCGTCTGCACCAGCCGTTCCACGTCGATACGCGTCTCCAGTTCCTCCCATATCTCACGCCTCAGAGCCTCCTCCGGCGTCTCCCCAGGTTCCACCTTTCCCCCAGGGAACTCCCATCCATCCTTATAGTCGCCATACCCCCGCTGCGTGGCGAAGATACGCCCCTCACCGTCATGTATGATCGCTGCTACAACTTCTATCTGTTTCATTCTGCATCTTCCTCCGCTGCCCTCAGGTAGTCTCCACCTTCCTCCTCTAGAGTCGGGTAAGACCTCCCCACCACAGCATGTTCCTCCAACCATATCCTATTCAACGTATACGCCAGCGACGTCAACGTCGCCTCACGCTTCGACGGTTTCAGTTCGCACTCCCACACGGTGATACAATGCCATCCCATCTCCGCCAGCCGTCTCTGTTCCTCGCCGTCACGCTCCTGGTTCCTGCGAATCTTCGCCACCCAGAACGCTCTATTTGTCTTCGGAATCCTACAACACTCACTATTCTCCACCTCCACAGTCCCAGAGCCTGTCGCACCAGTTGCGCTCTCTGAGCCTGTTGCGCTTCTTGCGGCCCCTAAGTCTGCGCCCTTTGCGGTCCCTGAGCCTGTCGAAGGGCCAGGAGGAAATTCCACATGATGTCCATGCCAGAAGCAGCCATTCACGAATATGCACGTCCTGTATTTCCTCAGCACCAGATCCGGATGCCCCGGCAACCGTGGTGAGTTCAGTCTATAACGGAAACCCCTACTCCACAGCCCCTTGCGCACAATCATCTCCGGCTTCGTATCCTTCCCTCGGATCGCCGCCATATTCTTGTGTCGCTGTTCTGCAGAGAGTTTGTCCATAACATTTGGTACATCAGTTTTGAGGACAAAGATACCACAAAGAATTATAATTGTTGTACATTTATACAAAAAAATATTGTCTATAAAAGAAATAATTCCCAATTTCGGCTAGGCCTACGTATTACAGAAGCGAAGACCAGATCCTGATGCCCCGGCAACCATAATGAGTTCTGCCTACATGGAGATTTATCACATTACATTCTTTACCTTTCTGAAAAGGTAAACCTAGGTTTTTCTTCTATCCATTTATTTAAAGGAATCTTTGCTGACTCTGCATATTTCAAACATATTTTAAGCCAATTATAATAAAGATTTCCCCCTATCAACAACTGTGGGTTATAATCATCAATCAGCATCAACAATTCATCGCTTGGACATGTTAATTGCGAATAAATATTATCCGCAAATTTAACAATCCTCGCAAATACTTGGGCCGCAAAAGGTTTTATCGCCTCACCATTAACATGAGTAATTTTACCACCTGCAGAATAAAAATCTCTAATATTAGGAACGATAACCTGATTATATGAACAAAGCCACAGAGTTGTTCTGTGATATTTTGTCTGACTTGGAGTAGGATTTAACGCTTCTGGAAATAATATCATGCATTTTGTTTGCAAATCCTTTTTTTCATCATCACTTAAAGTATTCCAAAGTCTGATATTAAATGATCGAGAGTCTTCTACATTCTCGGAAGTTATCCACCAAGGCATTTCTTGTTTATGTTCCCGAATTGCCTTGTCTCTATAATAATGTCGGACTTGTTCTATCGCATTACCGGATGCCCTTAGAGATTCATAAGTTGTCCCCATCTTAGCAAAGATAGTATCCTGTTTACTTAACTCCATATTAATCATATATCTAGGAGAATGAGTAACAGCTATTTCGCATAAACAATCTTGATATGGACGCAGCTTGAATTCCGGCGGATTACCACCTAATTTACCAAAAAGCATATAGATATTCTCGACAGTTGAATTTCGAGTTGACTCTACTATACTACTTCCTATAGAAGTCCATTTATCCTCTTTAGTTGATTTAACCTCCACTCCACAAAAATCAGTTGCCATTATATCAGGGAAACTATGTCCTGAGACTAAACTAATATCCTCTGGTCTGAAAGGGGTTCTTGGAGCAACGTCCTTAAGTAAATCCCTAGTTACTTCTTCAAGTTTGCTTGGTGACAGTCCTCTATATAGTGTCGGATCTGCTTTTGAACGCATATTAAATTCATTTTCCGACAATGCCATAAATTCTGTAAAAGCCTTGTTTACAGAATTTATGTCACGTTTATGTATGGCAACAATATTCTCTTCCCTATTCATCTTCACCAAAGTATTTAGACCATAGCTCTTGCAATCTCATAGCAATATTATACGCTAAAACAGGGGGGACGGCATTACCTATAATTTTGTATGCACTAGAAGAACTCACATAATAACCATTGCCTATAGTTTTCTTAATAACAAAACGATAGTCAGGTGGAAATGTCTGAATCAAAGCACACTCTCTTGGTGTAAGTCTTCGTTCTTTAAGACCTGCCTTTAGTTCCTCTGTATGTTTACCTCCATGCTCTGCAGAAAGTCTACGAAACTCAATGTTACCATGATGCTCAGAACGAATGGTTGGGCCAAGCCCATCAAGCTTAATTTCGATCTGTCCTTGACTCCCATTAGCCAAATACTTAGCTTTAGAATACACTTTTTGCGATTCGTCTTTTGATTTCTCAGGTTCCTCTAAACCTTTTAACACATCATAGGTAGTCACTTTTGGTAACAATTCACTATTTGTCACAGTTCCGGCGTGAGTAGGACGAGGATATGGATTATACTCATCAGGTATTTCATTTGATTCTAATGCATGAAGTGCCTCTGGTAAGAGTGCATCTCTTCTAATACCTATAAAAAACACACGTTCTCTTGATTCTGGAACTCCATAGTTTCCCACATGGAGTACTTGAGGAGCCAATACTATATACCCGTTACCATCTGCACTTGCAAAGTCATGTTGAATAATATCCTTTACATCACCCAGATTTACAAGCCCTTTCACATTCTCTGCTACAAAGATCTTGGGACGAACAATATCTATCACTTGTTTCATCCAAAAGTATAATTTTCCCCTACTTTCCTCTGTAGGTTTGTCATCTGACCGCTTTTTCCCAAAATCGTCCTTTTGAGAGTTAAATCCTTGTCTTTTACCTGCGACACTAAAATCCTGACATGGAAAACCGCCTGTTACCACATCTATATCTTTCGGAAAAATATCCGCACCTTGTTGATGCATTTTTACAAGTTCGACAATACTTGCGTTATGATAAATATTTTCACTATATCCAAAGCGACTCATATACATATTCCAAGCCTTCTCAGCCTCTGGCAAGATATCATTTGCAAATACTGTTTGGAATTGCGTCTTCTTTAAAAACACCCAATTATCATCACGCATCTTATGATCGATATATGGGCTTTTTTCAGCAAATGAC